>Ga0160433_100049_pt1 | contig 134813 bp, 120 predicted proteins | sample HID1972K_E0MG_FD_108235 | JGI IMG/M metagenome (GOLD analysis project Ga0160433, IMG submission 108235) | Enriched pill bug-associated microbial communities from UW Madison campus, WI, USA - HID1972K_E0 MG | ecosystem: Host-associated > Arthropoda: Insects > Digestive system > Unclassified ...
AAATAATTTGGCATTAAAAAGACCAGGATCTAGGGGCCCAAGGCCACCTTTTAAAAAGAAAGAACCCGATCATAGGATTAATAACCTTATACGAGCTACTGAAGTTCGCTTAGTCGGTGATAACATAGAACAAGGAATATACCCAACACGGGAAGCTATAGCAATGGCTGATGAACTTGACCTTGATCTAGTTGAAATTTCACCAAATGCTGTTCCTCCAGTATGTAAGATAGTTGATTACAGTAAATTTGTTTACGAACAGAAGAAAAAGCTTAAGGAAATTAAATCGAATGCAAAGCAAACGGTTATAAAAGAGATTCGTTTTGGTCCTAACACAAATGATCATGATTTCGATTTTAAACTTAAGCATGCTCAAAAGTTTTTGGAGTCAGGCGAGAAAGTTCGAGCTTATGTTCACTTTAAAGGCCGTGCTATCGTATATAAAGAACAGGGAGAAATTCTCTTGTTAAGATTTGCACAAGCGCTGGAAGACTATGGAAAAGTAGAATTACTTCCTAAACTGGAGGGTAAACGAATGTTCATTACACTTGCACCCAAGAGCTCTCCGAAAAAATAATATTACCGCATGGTAATAAATAAGAAAATAGATAGATAAAAATAAATAGAATTATGCCAAAAATGAAAACCACTTCCAGTGCAAAAAAGCGTTTTAAGCTTACTGGAACAGGTAAAATTGCTAGAAAAAATGCCTACAAAAGCCACATCTTAACTAAGATGTCGAAAAAACGTAAACGTAATCTTGGTCAAACCAGCTTAGTTTCAGATGGTGACATGGGTAACGTTAAACGTATGCTTACAATAGGAAAATAATTAACAAAAATTAGAAACCAGGTAGGGGGTAGTAAGCCCGTTGTAAAACACGGCACCTAGTACCAAAATAATTAATATTATGCCACGTTCGGTAAACGCAGTTGCTTCAAGAAGAAGAAGAAAGAAGATTCTTAAATTAGCCAAAGGCTATTATGGATCACGCGGTAAGGTTTATACCATCGCAAAAAATACATTAGAAAAAGGATTACAGTACGCATATCGCGACCGTAAGACCAAAAAGAGAGAGTTTAGGGCACTATGGATTCAACGTATTAATGCAGGTGCACGTCAACACGGAATTTCATATTCTCAATTGATGGGTAAATTGTCTAAGAGTAATATCGGCTTAAACCGTAAGGTGTTGGCAGATTTAGCAATGAATCAACCTGAAGCTTTTAAAGCTGTTATAGACGCTGTAAAATAAGTTGAATTTAGTCTATCTATTAAAAAAAGGGGAAACATTTGTTTCCCCTTTTTTATTTATCAATCAGTTACTTTAAGATGTTATTCAGCACCTATGATCTTAATTCGCATTCCTTGTAATTCAGAAGTTATACGAATCTGACACGATAATCTGCTGTCTGATTGTGCATTATGCAGTGTATCCAGCATATCTGCTTCGTCATCTCCAGGAGCAGGGAGTTCGAAATCATCCAATACTTGGATATGACAAGTAGCACATAATGCCATACCACCACAGGTAGCTAAGATATCGTATTCAGAAGCTTTTAAAACCTCCATCAGGCTTAGACTAATATCTGTAGGGATCTCTAAATCACGTACAGTTCCTTCCTGATCTTCTACCGTAATGTTGATTAAATCGTTTTCCATTTATTAAAATTCGTTGATACCATTTACTGTGGTGTATTTAAAGCTTAATTTCTGATCAGGGAATACATATTTAAAAGCACTTTGAGCCATCAATGCAGCTTCATGATAGCCACATAAAATTAACTTAAGCTTACCCGGATAGGTGTTGATATCACCAATAGCAAAAATACCTTCCACATTCGTGCTAAAATCGAATGTATTAACTTCAATAGCAGATTTGTCGATGTTTAAGCCCCATTCAGCAATAGGACCTAATTTTGGACTCAATCCGAATAGTGGAATTAATGAGTCAGCTTCTATAAAGCTTTCATTTTTACTCTTGTCAAGAACACCTACTTTATTGATTTTTCCATTTCCATGTACAGAATTTAGGTTGCACTGTAAAAGTAGACGGATCTTTCCTTGACTGGCAAGATTAAAGACCTTTTCAGCTGAATCCGGTGCTCCTCTAAAGCTATCGCTTCTGTGAATCAGGGTAACCTCCTTAGCGATATCAGCTAAAAAGATAGTCCAGTCCAGAGCAGAGTCTCCACCACCTGCCAATACTACTTTTTGGTCACGATAAGCTTCCGGATTTTTAATCATATAGCTAACTCCCTTTCCTTCGAAATCCTCTAAGCCAATAACAGCTGGTTTTCTAGGTTCAAAAGATCCCAAACCACCGGCGATTACTACAACTTTACAAGTAATTACAGTTCCTTCGTTACTTGTAAGCACAAATGAACCATCTTCTAGCTTTTCTAGCTTTTCAACTCGTTCCCCTAGAGTAAAGGTAGGGTGGAAGGGAGCAATTTGCTCCATTTGGTTATCAATTAGTTCTTGTGCTTTAATTGTTGGATAACCCGGGATATCATAAATGGGTTTATGAGGGTAAATTTCGGAAAGTTGTCCGCCTATCTGAGGAAGCGCATCAATTAAATGACAGCGCATCTTTAATAAGCCAGTTTCAAAAACCGCAAATAAACCAACAGGGCCAGCACCAATGATGCAGATATCAGTATTAATCATTATTGTCTAATTCTAAATTTTTATAAATAGTATTTAATATACGCTGTAAATCTTCAAAATCGTTTTCATCAAGGTTCTCCCAGGCTTTCATCCGTATTTCACGAACATTCGGCTCTAATTGAGAAACTTTATTACGACCTTCTTCACTTAATTGTACAATAAAAGAACGCCTGTCATTTTGGTGAATAGTACGTTCTACAAATCCTTTTTTTACTAATAGATCAAGAATACGTGTTAATGTAGGTTGATCTTTTCCACAAAGTTTAGCTAATTCTTTTTGAGATATATTAGCCGTATTATTTAAGTTTTTTAAAACCGCCCATTGATCAACTGTAACTCCGTAGTTGCCCAAATTAAATTGAACCTGTGCGTATTGTTTAACGCGTCTTGCGGTACAGTCTAACAATAATGAATAACGATTAAAAGATTCTTTATGCATAGCAATAATTAGTGTGACAAATATATGAGTTTTTCTTTAATTATCGATTTGTTTAGAGGTCTAATAAAAAAACTAAAACAAAAAAGGATAGCCAACCGGCTATCCTTTATATTATCAAACATTATATAACTAAGCTTTTATAACTTTAGCTTTTTCTGCTACTACTTTAACTTCATCTTCTTCATCTTTGGTTAAATCTCCAACAATAGGAGCTGAAATAAAAATAGATGAATACGTTCCTATAACTAATCCTATTAAGATAGCGAATGAAAATGCACGGATTACTTCACCACCGAAAACGAACAATACACCCATTACAAATATTACAGTTAATGAGGTAATTATTGTCCTGCTCAATGTACTATTGATAGCTTCATTTATGATCTCTCCATGATTTCTTTTACGATTAGAAGGTATGTTTAAGTATTCACGCATACGGTCAAATACAACAACGGTATCATTAATAGAATATCCAATTACGGTTAATATAGCTGCAATGAAATGCTGATCCATGTCTAATGAAAAAGGAAGCAATCCATCGAATATGGAGAAAATTCCCAATAAAACTATTGCATCATGAAATAATGATAACGCAGAAGCCAAGCTATATTGCCATTTATGAAAACGGATTAATATATAAATACCAATTCCTATAATTGCAAATATAGTAGAGTAGATAGCAGATATTTTTATATCATTAGCGATTGTAGGTCCTATTTTTTGAGAACTTACAATTTCATGTGGATTGTTTTGAACCTTACTAAGTCCTTCATTTAATTTAGCTAATACTTCATCATCAGCTGCATCATTTGTTTCATCAACCAAATAAGAAGTTGTTATTCGTACTTTATCTTCTCCTCCATAAGTCTTAACTTCTGTTTCTTGTCCGAATGCAGTGTTTAGGTGATCGCGAACTTCTTCTAAGTTCACGGAGTTTTCAAAGTCAGCTACATAGGTCCTACCCCCTTTAAAATCCACACCTAAGTTAAACCCTTTTGTGAAAATAAAAATCACACTAATAACCATTACGATTAAAGAAATCATATAGGTTATTTTTCTATTCTTATAAAACTGGAAATTTGCACCCAAGAAGGTATGACTACTCCAAGGATAAGAAACAGTGATTTTCCAATCTTTTTCTAACATCCATTCGAAGATTATTCTCGATATAAAGATTGAAGTAAATAGTGACGTAATAATACCAATCATTAAAGTTGTTGCGAAACCGGCAATCGGCCCAGAACCAAAAATATATAGAATAACTCCTACCAGGAATGTAGTTATCTGCGAGTCGAGAATAGATGGCATGGCGTGTTTATAACCATCAGACAATGCTTGTCGAATAGACTTACCTAATCGAAGTTCCTCTCGAATCCGTTCATAGATCAATACGTTTGCATCCACTGCAGTACCCATTGTTAACACAATACCGGCAATACCAGGTAATGTGAGAACGGCTCCCAGCGATGCCAGAATTCCCATAATAAAGAATACATTAAACAATACAGCAATATTGGCAACAATACCTGCTTTATTATAGTAGCATACCATGAATACAAGTACCACTATTAAACCAATAACAGATGAATTAATACCGGCATCAATTGCAGCTTGTCCAAGCGTTGGACCAATAATGGCTTCTTCAACGATTTTGGCTGGAGCAGGCAAACGTCCTGCCTTTAATACGTTTGCTAAATCTTGTGTATCCTGAATCTGGAAATTTCCTGAGATAGACGAGTTACCACTTGGAATTTCGTCTTGAACTGTAGGAGCAGAATAAACCACATTATCTAAAACAATAGCAATTGCTTTTTTATTGTTTGGATCTGCTGAAGCTGCAGCTGTAATCCTTCTCCAATCACGCGCACCTTCTGTATTCATCATCATGAATACTTGTGGATTTCCTTGTTGGTCGAAATCTGCACGCGCATCCGCGATTACACTACCGCCTAAAGCGGCTTGCCCATCAGAAGTTGATGGCTTCAAAGCATATAGTTCAAGTCTTTTATCTTCTTTACTAATTACTTTTACACTCCAGGCTAATTTAACATTCGAAGGAATGATTGATTTTACACTTGGGTTTTGTAAATAAGAATTTACCAGTGCAGTATCTTTTTGAGCTACATAGCCAATTACCGGTCCTGGTCTAAGAACTGTTTGTCCACCTTCATTCAAACCTACAGAAGGCTGTACAACATTAAAGAAAGGATTGTTTTGTGCTTCCTGAGATATAGCAGCACTATCATTGTTTAAAGAATCTGTTCTTCCTCCGGTAAGAGCTGCTAACTGGCCTTGTTCAGAGCTGGTTGCAGTGGTATCAGCAATAGCATTCGTGGTTGATGTTTTCTGACTTTTTAAAGCACTTGCAAGGGTTGCATTAATGTTTTCTAAAAGAGAGAAAATCTCCGTATTATCATACGTTTCCCAAAACTCTAATTTTGCAGAACCCTGTAAAAGGTTACGAACGCGTTCTTCATCTGTTACTCCCGGTAACTCAATCAGGATACGGTTTGTTCCTTGTTGTTTTTGAATATTAGGTGCAGAAACACCAAATTTATCAATACGGGTACGTAAAATATTAAACGATCGGTCGATAGCACTGTTAGCTTCAGTTCTTAAAAAGTTTAATACTTCTGCATCGCTTGATTGTGCATTAATGGTTGCAACATTATCTTTGGTAGCAAAGAAGGAAGCGAAAGATACATTCGGACTAAGTTTTTTAAACTCCTCTCCAAATAGTGTAACGAAGTCCGTTTGGCTTTCTTTCGTACGGATCTCCGCATTTTTTAAAGCTTCATCAAAATTTGTATCCTTAGGGTTGCCTGCTAAATTACGGATCAATTCCTGTAAAGAAATCTCCATTGTAACGTTCATTCCACCCTTTAAGTCAAGACCTAGGGCAATTTCACGTTCTTTTGCTTCCTGATACGTATATTTTGCAAAGCCAAGATTAAATGCGGTTAAGTCTGCAACAGAGTCCAGATAAGCTCTTTCTTTTTGCACATCACCATTAGCATACGCGGCTGCATCTTTTTCCACACTGCGAGCCACAAATGTGAATGATAAAGAATACACACACGCAAGCGTTATTATTCCTATTAAAAATTGAATTATACCTTTCCCTTGCATCGTTTTTTAATTGTAAAAATTATTTGTATATAGTTTTGTTAAGTCGGCAAATCTATGAAAATTTTGAATAATGATAAGTTTTATTTTTGTAATGTCATAATATATGTCTCTTCTTCCTTTCGTAGATCATGAAATTATAATCAAATGGATTTTTTTCATCAGCTTCGTGGTAAGCTTCTGAGGTTAATTGCCAGAATTCTTGCAATATAGGTGGAAAAAATGTGTCAGCTTCAAATTCCCCATAAATTAATGTCAGATAGATTCGATCACACTGGTCTATAATTAATGAATAAATCTCAGCGCCACCTACAATGAAGCTTTCTTCATCCGGGTTACAAAGGCCTAAGGCATCTTTAAGTGAATGAACCACTTCAGCACCTGCCACCTGGTAATCGGGTTTTCGGCTAATGATTATATTTCTACGATTGGGTAATGGTTTTCCTACAGATTCAAATGTTTTTCGACCCATTATTATGGTGTGCCCGCTTGTTGTTTCTTTAAAGAACTTAAGGTCGGCTGGCATATGCCACAGCAATTGATTTTTATTACCTATCGCATTATTTTGTGCCGCTGCAACTATTATAGAAATCATAGTGTTTTTTTTAACTGTAAACGGGTTAAACTGCAACAGGAGCTTTAATATGTGGGTGATAATGATAGTTTTCTAATTCAAAATCTTCAAATTTAAAGTCGAAAATATCTTTCACTTCCGGATTTATTTTCATGCTTGGAAGCGGGTAGGGCGTTCTCGAGAGTTGAGTCCTAGTTTGTTCTAAATGATTGCTGTATAAATGAGCGTCGCCTAAAGTATGAATAAAATCTGCAGCTTCCATATCACAAACCTGAGCCACCATCATGGTTAGCAAAGCATAAGAGGCAATATTAAAGGGTACGCCTAGAAATATATCTGCACTTCGTTGGTATAGCTGACAAGAGAGTTGCGATTTTTTCTGCCCCTTTGATGGATCTGCTGGAGCCACATAAAACTGAAAAAAAGCATGACATGGAGGAAGAGCCATTTTATCTATTTCAGATACATTCCATGCAGAAACGATAATTCTTCTCGAATCAGGATTAGTTTTTAACTGCTGTATTACCTGTGCAATCTGATCAATATTATCTCCATTGGGATTTGGCCAAGAGCGCCATTGAGATCCATAAACAGGCCCTAAATCGCCATTCTCATTTGCCCATTCATCCCAAATACGAACATCATTATCCTTTAGATATTTGATATTGGTATCACCTTTCAGAAACCAAATGAGTTCATGAATGATAGATCTTAAATGAAGTCTTTTGGTAGTAACTAATGGAAATCCTTTTTTTAAATCGAAACGCATTTGATAACCGAAAATACTCTTTGTTCCCGTTCCTGTACGATCAAGTTTTTCAGTTCCCTCTTCGTACACCTTTCTCATTAGATCAAGATATTGCTGCATTCTGAATTTAAAATTTTATAAAAATCTAAGCGTAAATGTAAGAATAATTAAACATTCTATCCAATCGGGCTGTTATTAATTAAAAAATAAAGATTATGGCAAAGTACTCAAAAAAGGCAGGCGAAAAGGTAGAAAAAACCATGCATGAAATGAAAGAAGGCAAGTTGAAATCCGGGAGCGGAAAGAAAGTTACCTCAAAGAAACAAGCTGTTGCAATTGGTCTATCAGAAGCCCGAAAAGAAGGAGCCAAGGTTCCTAAAAAGAAATAGATATTCTTATCTTGAATATAAGAGTTGTTTAATACTTTTAATGTTCAAGATAAGAACTTGTATTTAACGGAGTGTTTTCTTAATTAAGATATCCTAAGTATTATAAGAAATCTTAATCTTTCTCAGCAATAAAGACACCATTCTGGTTTAAGAGATCCTTATGTTCAATTAATTTGGAAAGATTGATGGTTCCGATCACGTATTTGAAGCTATCAGCTTCGTAACGTTCACTTATCGATTTAAAATCCAGCTTTTCGATCAAGTCGTTATCTTCATAACGCAGGTAAACATTCAGATCCCAATTAGAGCTATACCCTTCCAACTCAGAATCGCCTGTAGTTAAATGCTTTTTATATTCATAACGATAATCATAGCGTAATGCAGCAATATCCGAGAGTACTGCCGAACCCGTTGGATGACCACCTGCACCTTTACCATAGAAGAATTGCTGATCCGCAAATGCAGCTTGAACCACAACACCGTTATATTCATTTTCTACCTGGTAGAGAATGTTTTCATTGTCTACCAATTTAGGAAGAACATATAAAATTACCTGCTTATCGTTTATTTTACGTGCTGTAGGAACCAGTTTAATTTTTAAATTCTTCTCCTTCGCAAAACGTACATCCTTATCATTTAAGGTCTCAATTCCTATATTTAAAACCTCGTCCGGGTCAATAAACAGACCATATGCATGAGAGGCGGCAATAACCAATTTGTACTTCGCATCAAAACCTCCTACATCCAACACCGGATTGGATTCGGCGAAGCCTAAATCCTGAGCCTGTTTCAGAGCAACAGCATATTCCAGGTTTTCATTAAATATCTTCGAGAGAATATAATTAGAAGAACCATTGAAAATACCACTTATTGAATGAAGTAATTCATTATCATAGTACTCCTCTAGATTGCGGATAATCGGTATACTGCCACATACAGCGCCTTCGTACAAAAGGGAAACATTATTGGCTTGTTGCAGTTCTACTAATTCTTTTAAATGGATACCAATCATTTTCTTATTGGCGGAGACAACATTTTTCCCATTCTGTAGAGCTTTTGAAACAATCTCAAATGCTACTTCTGCATCATCTATTAATTCAATAACCGTATTTATTTCTGGATCTTCAAGAATGTCATCGGGGTTGGTGTGAAACAGTTCCTGAGGCAGGGTTCTTTTCTTTTCCGGATGTTTAATAACGAATTTTTTTATTTCGAGATTAAGTTGTTTTGTTTTGATGATATCGTAAAGTCCTTGCCCGACTACACCGAAACCAAAGATACCTAGTCTTAACCGTTTTTCCATTTATATAAATATAGACGTTGATTGTTTTGTTGTTGAATGATTCTTATTGACAAACTTTTTGATGACTTCAGTCAATGCTTTAGTTTCAATTAAGAAACCATCGTGACCGTAGAAAGAATCGATTTCAGCGTATTGAGCATAGGGGATATGTTCAGCTAGAAATTTCTGTTCTTCAGGAGGAAATAATATATCACTGCGGATACCAATTACCAGCGTTTTAGCCTTTATACTTTGTAAGGCTTCAATGATTCCTTCACGTTTTCTTCCCAAGTGATGAGAATCCATGGTCTTGCTTAAAAACCAATAGCTATATGCATTAAATCGTTTTATTAGTTTCTCTCCCTGGTAATTTTGATAAGAAGAGGCCCGGTAATTATCCGTTATATCAGCATCTGTTTCAAGCTGAGTACAACCATAGGTTTCATACGCCCGATAAGATAATAAAGCGATAGAGCGAGCTGTCTTTAAACCCTTTAAACCACCCTTTGGAGTATTTGCATAAAAAGTCCGGTCGCTTGTTATAGCTAAACGCTGACTTTCATTGAAAGCGATCCCCCAGGGTGAATGTTGTGCGTTGGTAGCCAGAACAATTAGTTTATCGATCCTCTCTGGCTCCATCACAGCCCATTCCAATGCTTGTTGACCCCCCAAAGAGCCACCAATAAGAATGGAAATTTTAGGAATTTGCAAGTGCTCAGCTAATAGTTGATGAGCACTTGCAAGATCCCGGGTTGAAAATTGTGGAAATGACAAATAATAAGGTTCCTTCGTTGCTGGATTAATGCTTAATGGATTGGTTGTTCCATAAGGCGAACCCAAAGTATTTGCACAGATAATGAAGTTCTTTTCCGGATTAAAATAATCGTTTTCTCCAAACAGGCCAGGCCACCATTCAAATACATTTGAATTGGCTGTTAAAGCATGGCATACCCAAACTACATTATCCTTTTGAGCATTCAATCTGCCATAGGTCGTATAAGCGATCTCAAGATTTTCGAGACGCTTCCCACTTTCCAGCTCAAAGGGTTTATTATATTGAAACTTTTTTAAATTCATATTTTTGAAAATGCATATTCAAAATCTACCTTAATGTCATCGATATGTTCGATTCCAACAGATACGCGAAGCAATGAAGGGCTGATGCCAGCAGCAAGTTGATCTTCATCACTCAATTGTTGATGGGTAGTTGCAGAAGGCTGAATGATTAGTGTTTTTGTATCCCCTACGTTTGCCAAATGACTTGTTAGTTTTAAATTATCAATAAATGCAGTTGCTTTATCTTTTCCACCTTTAACTTCAAAACTTAAAACACCACCAAAGCCATTCTTTAAGTATTTCTTTGCATTAGCATAGAAAGGACTGTCAGGTAAACCTGGGTAATTTACTTTGTCAACCTGAGGGTGGCTTTGCAACCATTTTGCCAAAGCTAAGGTATTATCAACATGTCTTTGAACACGTAACGATAAAGTTTCTAAACCTTGGATTAGAAGAAATGAGTTGAAAGGTGAAAGCGCTGTTCCTAAGTCACGTAAGCCTTCAACACGCGCACGGATGATAAATTGTATATTACCGAAGCTGCTATTTACTCCAAACACATCGCTGAAAACTAAACCATGGTAACCTTCAGATGGTTCAGAGAACTGTTTGAATTTACCATTTCCCCAGTTATAATTTCCTCCATCCACAATCACGCCACCAATGCTGTTTCCTTGACCGCCAATCCATTTAGTTGCAGCATGTACTACTACGTTTGCACCATGATCAAAAGGTCTGAATAAGTAACCGGCAGCTCCAAAAGTATTATCAACAACTAATGGCAAATCATATTTTCTGGCAATAGCTGCAATTTTTTCAAAATCAGGGATACTGAAACTTGGATTCCCAATAGTTTCTACGAATATAGCTTTGGTTTTTTCATTAATCTTTTCTTCAATGCTTTCTGAAGAGTCATCTTTAGCAAAACGAGCTTCAATACCGAATCGTTTAAAAGTTACCCTGAACTGATTGTGAGAACCACCATATAAATTTGGACTGCTTACAAAGTTATCTCCACTTTCTAAAATGTTAGTTAATGCAACAAATTGTGCAGCCATACCTGAAGAAACAGCTAAAGCAGCAACACCACCTTCGAGAGCAGCAATACGTTTTTCAAAAACATCCGTAGTCGGGTTCATGATACGTGTATATATATTGCCGAATTCTTTTAGGGCAAAAAGATTAGCTCCATGTTCTGCACTATTGAAAACGAAGGAAGTTGTTTGGTAAATAGGTACAGCTCTTGATCCGGTAGTAGGGTCTGGAACTTGTCCCGCATGAACTTGTAGAGTCTCAAATTTTAATGATTCTGTAGCCATAATGATTTTATAATTTATAATTAAGTTAAAGATGTATAATGAATTGCTTGTTGGTTTTTATAAAGTTATCCTGCTAATATCTAGCAGTAAAGAACTTTTTATGAATTTGCTTTAGGATGGCTTAACAGCAACAACAGCCATCAGAGCATACAGACATCTGAAACATTCGAGGAATAACGAACGCAAAAGGAGATGCAGACTTAGCTTGTGTGCTAAGATTGGTTTGGTGGATGTTGTTTTTTGTTTGCATGTCTTTAAAATTTATATACTCCCATTAATTTGGGACAGGAATTGGCACCTTTTCTTTTCGGATGGTTGCCAGTGGTTCATCGAGCCAGTCTCTCGCCACTTCTTTATAAATCAAGACTCTTGAAGAGTGATGATCAGTACATCTTCTAAATGTACTTCGCAAATATACAATCCATTCTTGTATTTGCAAAAGAGTTTATGTAAAAAACGATTTCTTACATAGATATTACGGGGTAATTAAAGAAATTGCTGACTTAACCGTTCTAAATCATTAATGATTTCTTGTAGACGTTGCTCTTCCTTTTTATTGAATTGCTTCATGAAAACAAATTGGCATAGCAAGATCCAGCCTATGCTCATTACTAAATACAGTATTAATAAAGAAAGGGGTAGAATGTAATACATTTCGAATGCAAAAAGAATGAGTGCGATGCCGATAAAAATAACATACACTTGATAGGATTGCGTATTTAATTTAAACCTCGATTTTTTATAATCTTGTAGGTAAGCAATATACTCATCAGGTTTTTTAAAGATAAATGCTGTTTTATTTATTTTCAGATAATCTTCTAATTGGATGGAGAAATAATAAATCAAGCAACCCATAACAATAACTACAGCTAAATGGGATGTCCATGTAATAAAGGTAGCTGTTAGCCAAACCATGAAAATAAGCAGTAAAGCGATAGCCACTATTATGGTTTGTTTTAATAGTTTACGGGCATAGCCTCGTTTTTCCTCGTTTATTCTTGTAAACACTTCCTCGATACTAACTGGCTCGGTGGGTTGTACTTGCCACAATCGTTTTATCGCCTCAAAGTCTTTCATATCGATTATAAATTTCTGTTAACTTATGTTTGATACGGTGAATCTTTACACGCAGGTTTCCTTCTGAGATTCCAGATATATCTGCAATTTCAGGATAGGGCACTTCGTCCAAAACCAGTGTAATAATAATCCGTTCGTTCTCTTCTAATTGAGATATGCATTTATATAACAATGCTACCTGTTCTTCTTTTTCCGATATGGGCTCTGCCGTATTTTCTAATATGAAATCACTGATTTCATCAGTTACTTTTCGTTTCTCTACGCGTAAATAAGAAAGACAGGTGTTAATAGCAATGCGATAAATCCAGGTGGATATTTGCGATTGATTTCGAAATCCATCCAGATTTTGCCAAACCTTAATAAATGTTTCCTGCATTAAATCGTTTGCAGAATCGCTGTCGCCCGTATAACCATAACATAAATGATATATGATCTTCGAGTTTTTATCAAACAATTCCTTAAAGCTGGTTTCTTTGGTATCCATCTATCTAAAGACTTTGACGCTTAAAAGTTCCTTTTGTTACATGAGATTTTACTAATAGAATAGGGTTAAAAAGAAAGGCTCCCAAACGGGGAGAATGGGAACCTTTACTAACCAATTATAAACCTACTTGACAAATATCAATAACTATGCCAAAATTATTTTATTGATGATTATATTTTTAAATAATATATAGACTTTTGATTTATGCTTAATTAATGTCGTTATTTAAGTCCTATGATCTGTTCTGTCGGGCATTTATTTATTTAGAAATGATCTTATTTTATATGTTAAGTTAATTTTTGAACTATTTCTTCATTGTGTCTAGGTTGTTTTGGCCAAAAAAACTTAAACACAACGAGAATTCACTCGCATTAATGGGATCATGTAAAGCAAGGTATGACCATGCCATATAGTCGTTGATGTACAATTTAATAGACTATTTTGCAGGACACAAGACTATTTTGCAGCTTTTGAAAAGTAATAAAAGCAATGAGTGGCTATATGGTGATTTAAGTTATGGCGACACTCGGTAAATATCCCAGGAAGAGTCTTTTTTTTCATACACTATCCGATCGTGTAAGCGATTGGCACCTCCTTGCCAAAATTCCAAATAATGAGGTGTTAATCGGTAGCCTCCCCAGTAATCGGGCATTGGGATTTCAGTATTCTGGAATTTCGCTGTTAAGCGATCTAAGTTTTCTTCGATAACAATTCTACTTTCAATTTTAGCGCTTTGATGAGATGTTAAAGCACCTAATTGACTTCCGACAGGTCTGGAGTGAAAGTACTCTTCGGATTCCTCATATGATGTTTTCTCTACGGTTCCTAAAATACGAACCTGTCTCTCAAGTTCAGGCCAGAAGAACAAGAGAGCGATCTTGTTATTTTCTGCAATTTCATGACCTTTTTTGCTGGTATAGTTGGTGAAAAATACAAATCCTCTTTCGTCTGCATATTTAAGTAATACAATTCTGGCATTTGCTTGTCCGCTTGCAGAAGTAGTAGCCAAGGTCATCGCGTTGGGTTCTATTACTTTAGAGTGCATGGCTTCGGTAAACCAATTTGAGAATTGGTCGATAGGATTCTTTGCTACATTTTCTTCGTGTAAACTTGCTTTAATATATTCTTTTCGGATATCATGAAGATAAGAAAGATCTTTTTCCATGTCAGATTTGAGTTTAGATAATCAGTCGTAAAGATACAGAAAAATCAGTTTCTCTTTAGTTTTGATAGGCAAGTTGGAAAACATTGACTTCGTCTTCAAACATTTTTTCAATATAAGTTGAATTCATTAATCGCAAAAGCCCCATATAATCTACTTTAAATTCGATTGTGTCACCAACCTTATATTGTTGTAAATTACTTCCTAAGTCAATTATGGTCATGTCAGAACTTGCTCCAACTATTTCCATTGTTGGATCAACCGGACTAAGATGTTTGACTTCTATATCTAATAAACCTATATCTACAATGGCTCTATAAGAATTGATTCCTGCGTTTTTTTGGTCGAAGACAGGAGTTTCGCCCGTAAGATTGAGCCCAAATTCTCCGGTAGGGATCATTGGCTTTTCTGTAAGCTCAATGATTTCAGCACAAAGCTTAAATACATCGTTATGCATTGATTCAAGAACCGTATTATGATAAACATCTGTACCTAAGTAAAAAGTTTCTCCCACACGAAAATGATTGATTCCGCTAGGTAATAAACCTTTTTTTATGAGTGGAATTGTAACTGATGTTCCTCCTGAAACATAAGATATTTTACGTTTGAATTTAGCTTCTACTAATTCCTTATATAAACAAAGTTGAATGAGTTTGTCTTGATTTGGCAGGACTCCATATAAACAGGTAAGATTAGCACCTATTCCCACAACTTCAATATTGGGCAAAGTGAAGACCTTGGAATAAAATTCTACAAATTGCTCCCGCATTACACCTTCTCTTAATTCGCCAAGTTCAACCATAACCACTATCTTATGCGTTTTGTTAATTTCTTTAGCTGCAAGAGATAGTAGCTTGATGGTTTCAAACTCTGTATTGAAACTGATATCTGCAAACTCAACAATTCGGGCTATATTGGCTTTTGCCGGAGGTTTAATATAAATGGTTTCTATTGTTGGATCTATTGATTTAATCATTTCCAGGTTACTTAAACGAGAGTCGCATATTTGTTTAACACCCAAATCAATAACTTCTTCCAAGTACTTCTTGTTACCACAAAGTACTTTTGCGACTACAGACCAGTCAATATCATGTTCTTCAAAAAACCGATCAAGCTTTTGATAGTTATATTTTAGTTTTTCTTTATTTAAGGTTAAATATGCCATTATATAACCTCCTTTATTAAACGCATTTCTAAATATTTATTGGTAAAACCTAGTCTCTCATATAATTTTTTAGCCGGGTTATTAGGTTCAACATGAAGAGCTATGTCTCCCTGTACATTTTCTATTGCTTTTTTCATTATATCTTTTCCAATCCCTTTCTCTCTGAAGTTTCTATGGATAGCTATATAGACTAATATATTTGCAGGGATATAATCGTTCATCCCTGTTTTGTTGATGACAACAGCACCTATTAATTCATTCTGCTCTTCTGCAACAAATACATGACCGCCAAGACTGTCATTTTTTCCTAAGGCATAGTCAATTGCTTTTTTTATAGCTGTTTGAGGGTCACCATATTCTTCCAAATGGTGATAAAGAAAGGATGCGATTTTAAGTCTTTCTGAAGTGGGTAATTGATTGTTTTTTTTGAATTCTTTTATTTCAATCATTTTATAAGTTTGCTCCCGACGGGAATTAAAAAATACCTATCAAGGGATTAAATCTGATAACAAAAATGCAAGATAAAATACGCGTGATGTACGCAAGAATCAGGCTTTTGAAATTCCAATAAAATAGAACGTATATACGTCTGATTGGATCAATGTCCTTGATAGAAGAATTGCGAATTTAGGAAAAAATGATAGAAAAACGGCAATTTTACGTGATTTTTAACTAAAATCTATGTAAAATCATGTAAAACTGCACAAAACTATTTCTGATATCGTCGATACATTTTAGAGATACGAAGCATTACTGCCAAGATATCCCTACTCTGTAAAAAGATATTGGTCTGTAAAATAGCTTGCTTTGTATTAAGATTCTTCTGTTGGATTTCTGAAATCTGACGATCCAAATGAGAGTTGATAAATTCCCTTAGCTCATCCCGGTTTTTCCTTATTACATCGTAGTCGATAGCTAGTGGGTCATTTAAACTTTCTATGATTAGCTTAAAGAAGACATCCATTTTCTTGTTTAACTTCTCTATCGTTTTAATGAAGCTCTTTTGTGGAGCTTGATGCAGGTTGTTGATATATTCCAGGCTTTCTTCACTTAAAAACTTAGCCGATTGAATCATATCCTGCAATAGATCTGTACTATATAGAATTACTTCAGCAGTTTGCTTATCGGTAGTTTGCAGTTCCTTAATGTATTTTATACTTTTTGTGCGTATTTTAAAACCGTATTGGACCATCTCATCCATATCTGCATTCACCTTCTTTAGCTGAGATGTATTATTTTCATTAAGCGATGTAATGGTACTATGATAGTTTTGAGAGAGTTCGGTAAGTACATTGTTTACCATCCGTTTATTTCTCTCAAACAAATCCAGATCGGATGCCTCAAGTACTGTAAATTTCCCTTTTAATTTTTGCGCCTTCTTTTCTTTTTGTGCAAACTTAATGTGAGAAAATATAATGTAGATTAAGGTAATTACGATTAGAATGAAAGTACCGGTTTCCTCGCCCTTGTAAAGAATAAAAGCGAATATACCAGAAGCTACAAATGCGATAACGGCTGTGATAAACCAGCCTCCAATAACACTAAGAACCCCCGCAACACGGTAAACAGCAGATTCTCTACCCCAGGCACGATCTGATAGAGAGCTCCCCATTGCTACCATAAAGGTTACATAGGTAGTTGATAATGGAAGTTTCATAGAAGTTGCCCATGCAATGATAATACTTGCTATAATTAAATTGGAGGAAGCTCGTACCAAATCAAAAGCTGCAGAATCGTCTCCTTGTACATTGGTAGCTTTTTGAATCTTACTTTTCTCTAAATTCAGGCGGTAGTTTTTATAGGTACTTCGCGGTAGAAATACAGAAAATAAGTTTCCGAGCATAAGAGAAGATTTCACAATGCTTCTGGATACTGCATTTGCTTTAAACCGTTCTTCACCTTCATCTTGTCTTCCTAAATTAACCTCAGTTTCTGTAACTTTCTTAGCTTTAGCATTAAACCAGATTGTTAAGGACATGATTATCCCTGAAATAAGAAGCATGTAATTAGGCACTAAAACATCGTCGCTGGATAAATAAGTTTGGTAAAGTTCACTCGCAGGAACACCGCTTGCCACCCAGTTTTGAAAAGCTAAATAACCAGTAATAGGAACCCCGATAAAATTTACCAAGTCGTTTCCAGCAAAAGCCATAGCTAATGCAAATGTTCCTGCCAGCACTACAATCTTTAATGGATTTACATTAGCATAATGTTGTAACAGGAAACAAATTAAAACGATTGTTATAAATATGATGATTAATAGAAGGATAAGATGATCATTTACCCATGCAATACTGTCTGGATTAAAGAGCGTTGTGCCTTCCAGTCCTTTTATTAAAAGGAAGTAAACGATGGATGTGATCCCGAAACCTGCAAAAAGGGCTCCAAATTGCTTTAAACGATTGGCATATTCAAAAGTAAATAGCTGGCGGAAGAGATATTGAAATACAACACCACAGGTAAAGGCAATAAATACGGATAAGAATATTCCAGTTATAATGGAAATAGTACTTTCGAAGTTAATGTATTTGAAAGCATCAGCTATATTATCATTTTGCTCAATTGAGAATAGAATGCCGACTACCGTGGCAGCTCCCAATAATTCAAAAACAATCGAAACGGTAGTAGAGGTAGGTAAGCCTAACGAATTAAAGATATCTAACAGGATAATATCGGTTAGCATAACTGCTAAAAACACCCACATAATCTTATCAAATGTGAAATATTCAGGGTGGAATATTCCTTTTCGGGCAATTTCCATGATCCCGCTTGAGAAAAAAGAACCTAATATAATCCCAACAATAGCAGTTATTATAATTACACGGTAGGGGGCGGCTTTTGAACCAATAGCTGAGTTTAAGAAGTTAACAGCGTCATTACTTACTCCAACAATTAAATCTGAAACAGCAAGTATGAATAGGATAACTACTAGGAATATTATAAAAGTCATTCGGTGTGATTTTGTTTACAGAGAAGCTTGGAATATTAAACGGATTATAGGGTTATAAAGTTAATTTAATATTAGATGACCATTATTTGTTGCGACAAAGGTAGTTATTTGAATCGTATTTGAATAAAAGTTATTGAGGTTAAATTGTTTGTAAAACAAACTGAAATAGGAGCGCAATGCAAATGGCTGTACCAAAGCTAATAAGTGTGCCAATAAGCACATATTCGGTAAGCTTCCGCTCTTTAGATGCTTTTAAATCACCGAATCGAAAAACAGATTTAGCGGTTATCAAAAAGCCTACTGCTTCCCAATGATTCGTAATAATGAATGTAAATACCAGCAAACGCTCCAGGTACCCAATGTATTTACCAGCATCTTCTAAAGAGTCATTCTCTTTGTCTTCTGTATTGGGTGTCCATTTTGATATAAATATTTTAATGGCGATAGATAATGGCTGGGTAAGTATAAAGAGGGTAGTAGCCCAAAGCAATATATAATTTGAATTGATTGAAAGAATATGCAGAGGGTGTATTTCATGATAATACCATACAATAAACAATACTAACAGGTGTAAAAGCTGATCAGCAAAGAACAGGATTCGTTTGTGTTTTTGCTGTTGAAAATAGAGTTTAATACTATCTATTAACAGGTGGCTTGCTGCAATAGCTGTTGCCCAGGGCCAGAAATTCCAATCCCAGATTAAGACCATGGTTAAAACAAAATGAACAAGAACATGGAGATAAAGTTGATAGGCCTTCACCTTTCCCAGCTCTTTAGCTTTTACCCATTTATTTGGCTGAAGTAGAAAGTCGCCCAAAAAGTGCGCAAGTATCAATTTGAGAAGTAAAGTCATAGCTTTTCTTTTAATTTAACTTGATACAATTGAATCATTTCTGATATCTCCTCGAAAGCTGCTCTTTTTAAACGGCTGCTAACAGCATTCTGTTTGATTCCAATAAGGCTGCCTAGTTCTGACTGCGCCTTATTGGGATTCTCTAAAGAGATTTTAATCATTTCTGCTGCATTTTCTGTCCAATGATCCATGATTAATAAAGCAAGTTTCAAAAACAAATTGATATCTCTGTCGAAGTCAGGCCAATCAGATTTGAAAGCAAGATTTAATTTTTCCTTTTTTAATCCTTCAAATCTTTCTCCCGAGTAGATAAAAACTGAACCGTTTGCTTCTGTAACATTGCCAGACTTATGCTTTATATTGCCTATACCAATAGCCATGCGTACATCCAACGATTTAATGGTTTTAATAGCTGCTTTGATCTGAATAGCCGTCGTCAGCGCAAGTAAAGGGTCATTGATAAATAGTTGAAAGCTATCTCCTCTATATATTTCCCACTCTTTGGGCGATGAACCAGATTGATTTAATACTTCCTTCAGGACAGGAAGCCAGATTTTAGGATCCACCTTAGTGGAATTAATGATGTCACCGGTTATTACTGCATGCATTTTATCAATTTTTATATAAATATATCACATTATTTAGTGATAATATAATATATCACATAAAAGGCTGATAAGTTGCTGATTACTAGTGTTTCGTTATAACGGAACTTATTACTATTTTTGTACAATTGAAGTTGAATGAATGGAGAAGTTTTTTGAAATCATTTTCTTAGAAGAAGCATTTGAATTTTTAAAAGGTTTGGATCGTAAACATTATGAAAAGATTCTTTATAATATTCGTAGAGCACAGATTCAAAACGACTCAAAGCTTTTTAAAAAGCTAAATAATGATATATGGGAATTTAGAACTATGTACCAAGGATTTCAATATCGAATACTGGCATTTTGGGATAAAACCTCTCCTATAAATACTTTAGTAATTTCGACGCATGGGTTTATTAAAAAAAGAAGTAAAGTTCCGGAGGATGAAATTCAAAAAGCTATACAAATACGTTTAAACTATTTTGAGATAAAGCAATTAAAGAACAGAAGCAAATGAAAACATACACATTAGACCAGGTACAAGATAAATTAATTGGACAAGTTGGTACGCCTGAACGAGATTTGTTTGAGTATGAGCTTCAGATGGATTTAATAGGAAAGGCTATTAAACAAACAAGAAAAGAGCGCAATTTAACACAGGAAGAATTAGGTAAGCTGATCGGCGTTCAAAAAGCACAAATTTCAAGACTTGAAAATAATGCAAGTAATGTTACAATGGATACGCTTTTAAGGGTCTTTACGGCACTAAAAGCTAAAGTAAAACTACAAGTTGAATTACCTAACATAAATATAAGTGTAGGTCAATAATTAAAAATCCTCTCGTTTGTATATTTAAAAATTATTCTTCATATTTGGCATGAATTAAATGAATAGAAAATTATCATATTTCAGCTGGTGGTGGCACAAAGGATAACCTCTGTGACATGACTCGTATGTAAAAATATTTTTAATAATAATTGAGGCTTGTCTATAAAGACAAGCCTTTTTTCGTAAATAGAAATGAAGAAAATCTTATCACACCTTTTTGAGCATAAAAGCTTTACACGTAAAGAAGCTCATGAAATATTGACAAATATTGCGACCGGCAAGTACAACAGTTCGCAAATTGCTTCTTTTATGACAGCTTATAGTATGCGTACGATTCGTGAAGAGGAGCTGGAGGGTTTTCGTGACTCTATGTTTGATTTAAGTGTAAAACGTGATTACCGTGATTATAAACTGATCGATTTATGCGGTACAGGAGGGGATGGAAAGAATACATTTAATATCTCAACGCTGGCTTCCTTTATTGTAGCAGGTGCTGGACATAAAGTTGCGAAACACGGTAATTATGGTGTTTCCTCTGGATGTGGATCTTCTAATGTGATGGAATACCTGGGTTATCAGTTTAGCAACGATCAGGATGAAATCTATCGTTCATTGGATGAAGCTAATATTTGTTTTCTTCACGCACCTCTTTTTCATCCGGCTATGAAAACTGTAGCTCCTATACGTCGTGAATTGGGAATTAAAACATTCTTTAATATGTTAGGGCCGTTAATTAATCCTGCTAATCCTCATTATCAATCTGTAGGAGTATTCAGTCTAGAGCTAGCACGATTATACGCTTATATTTATCAAAAAACAGATAAACAATTCAGCATTATTCATGCATTAGATGGTTATGATGAGGTTTCTTTAACCGGTAGCTTTAAAGTTATTAATAATAGTGCTGAACAAATAATGACTTTGAAGGAGCTAGGCTTTGAAGCAATCAACCCCAAGGAAATTGCAGGTGGTGATACGGTAGAAGAGGCTGCCGGTATATTTAAAACAATCTTAAATAATGAAGGAAACGGCGTGCAAAATAGGGTAGTGTTGGCTAATGCTGCCATTGCTATTAATACGATTAAACCTGATGCATCGTTCCACGAATGTTTCCTCGAGGCTGAGGAATCTTTGTTCGGTGGAATGGCTTTAAAAAGCTTTAAAACTTTATTGAAACTATGAGACCGTTGCCAGCTATAAAGATATGCGGGTTAAGGGAGCCTTCGAATATTGAAGAGATCCTTTCATTGGATCCTCAATACATAGGTTTTATTTTCTATCCTTCTTCTGCGAGATTTGTTGGCAAACTGGACCCTGAATATATTAAAAGTTTAAAAAACGTTAAGAAGACTGCGGTATTTGTAAATGCTTCCCTTGAAGAAATTGTTACGATAGTTGATAAGTATCAGTTTGATGCAATTCAATTGCATGGAGATGAAAGTGCAGCATTCTGTAAAGATGTAAAGGAAAGTACCGGATTAGAACTTATTAAAGCTTTTGGAATAGACGCTGAATTTGATTTTAATCAGTTAGAGCCGTATCTGTTGATTATAGACTATTTCTTATTTGACACGAAGACTTCAATATATGGTGGTTCAGGGCGTGTTTTTAATTGGGATGTTCTAAAAGGGTATCCACATAATAAGCCTTATTTCTTAAGTGGCGGTATTGACCCGGATAATTTTGATGATGCTTATTCATTTGAAGATGAGCGCTTATATGCAATTGACTTAAACTCTCGCTTTGAGTCTTCTCCAGGAGTTAAAAATATAATATTATTAAAACAGGCATTAAAAAAAGATAGATAATGAGTAAATATCAAGTAAATGAAAAAGGTTATTACGGCAAATTTGGAGGCGCCTATGTTCCTGAAATGCTTTATCCAAATGTTGAAGAACTGCGTCAGGAGTATTTGAAGATCATGCATAGTTCTGCTTTTCAAGCAGAATTTGATCAGTTGATGCGTGATTACGTGGGGCGTCCTTCACCATTATATTTGGCTGAACGCTTATCTGAACGATACGGCGCAAATATTTACCTTAAACGCGAAGACTTAAACCATACTGGTGCACATAAAATTAATAACACTATTGGACAAATTTTGCTGGCTCAGCGTCTTGGAAAGAAAAGAATCATTGCTGAAACGGGTGCGGGACAGCATGGAGTAGCAACAGCAACCGTTTGTGCATTAAAAGGTTTAGAATGTGTAGTTTACATGGGTGCGATAGATATTGAGCGGCAAGCTCCTAATGTAGCACGGATGAAAATGATGGGTGCAACAGTTATTGCAGCAGAGTCAGGAAGTAAAACCTTAAAGGATGCTACCAACGAGGCACTGCGTGATTGGATTAATAATCCGGTTGATACCCATTATATTATTGGATCTGCTGTTGGACCGCATCCTTATCCGGATATGGTAGCACGATTCCAGTCTATTATATCTTCTGAAGCAAAACAACAGCTATTGGATAAGAAGGGTAAATTACCCGATTATGTAATGGCTTGTGTGGGTGGCGGTAGCAATGCTATTGGTATGTTTTATCATTTCCTAAATGATGAAGGTGTTCAATTGATTGCTGCTGAAGCAGCAGGCAAAGGAATTCACAGTGGTCATTCGGCTGCAACCTCAGTTTTGGGTAAGGAAGGTGTATTGCATGGAAGCCGTACGATATTGATGCAAACTTCCGATGGGCAGGTTATTGAACCTTATTCTATATCAGCCGGACTGGATTATCCGGGTATCGGGCCGCAGCATGCCTTTTTACATGAGAATAAGCGTGTTAAATATGTGAGTATTACTGATGATGAAGCTATGCAAGCTGGATTATTATTGACACGCCTGGAAGGAATTATTCCTGCTATTGAGAGTGCACACGCTTTAGCTCAGTTGGAGAAAATGAAATTTGAAAAGGATGATGATATTATTCTTTGTCTTTCTGGCCGTGGGGATAAAGACCTGGATAATTATATGAAATACTTTTCTTTTTAACTTATAGTAGCCTAAACAATAACATGAATAGATTAGCACAATTATTTAATAATAAGAAAGATAAAGATATATTATCGATTTACTTTACTGCAGGATACCCTCATCTGAATAGCACATTGGATATAGCAGAGGCCCTGGAAAAGGCAGGAGCTGACTTTTTAGAAATAGGATTTCCTTATTCCGACCCTTTGGCTGATGGTCCTGTAATTCAACATAGTTCGCAAATTGCTTTACAAAATGGAATGACCTTAGAAGTTCTTTTTGAACAATTGAAAGACCTACGCAAGCGGGTTTCAATTCCTGTTTATTTGATGGGATATTTTAATACTCTTTTTCAATATGGGGTAGAGCGTTTCTGTAAATCTTGTGCAGAGGTAGGAGTGGATGGCGTAATTGTTCCGGATCTGCCAATGTATGAATATGAGGAACTATATGAGGATATTTTTAAGAACAATGGAGTTAGTAACGTTTTTCTTGTAAGTCCTCAAACGACAGACGAACGGATTCGTAAAATTGATTCTTTGAGTACAGATTTCATTTATTTATTGTCCTCTTCCTCAACAACAGGAACAGATTTAAAGGTTTCTGATGAACGTTTGGGTTATTTCCAACGTATTAAGGCATTAAATTTAAAGAACCGGGTTGTTATTGGCTTTGGTATATCCAATCATGATAACTTTAAGCAGGCAGCAGGGGCAGCAGATGCAGCGATTATTGGTAGTGCGTTTGTAAGAAAGTTAGAAGGTGATGATTATTTAGAGTGCATACCTGAGTTTATACGTAGTATTAAAAAGGGATAAAATAATATAAGCAAAGGTACTCTTACAGTACTTTTGCTTATATCTATATTTTATAAATACAAGGATAGGTCACCCTCGCCCTGACGTATTATGTCGAATTCACCTGTTGTACAATCAACCACAGTAGAAGGAATATTCTTTCCATAACCACCATCAATTACGATGTCAACGATAGATCCGAATTTCTCATAAATCAATTCCGGATCCGTTGAGTATTCAATCAATTCATCATCGTCATGGATTGAGGCAGAAACGATTGGGTTGCCTAACTCTCGCACAATTTCGCGAGCAATATTATTATCAGGAACACGAATACCTACTGTCTTTTTCTTTGAGCTTAAGAGCTTAGGAACTTGTCCGCTTGCATTAAAGATAAAAGTAAATGGACCAGGCAATGATTTCTTTAATAGCCGAAAGGTTGTATTGTCAAGAGGTTTCGTATATAGAGAAATAGAAGTTAGATCATTGCAGATAAACGATAAATTTGCTTTTTCTGGCTTTAAACCTCTGATCTGACATACACGCTCTATCGCCTTCGGATTAGTAATGTCACATCCTATTCCATAGATCGTATCTGTAGGATAAATAATTACCCCACCTTTCCTTAAGATATCTACTACCTGAGATATACTCTTAGGGTTTGGGTTTTCTTCGTAGATTTTAATAAACATATTTTAATATTTTTACTGCTATTCTAACGATTTAACAGAGAAATCCCGGTTTTGATTTCATTTACAATAAATAATTTCTGATTAAGGCATATCTAGATGGAATGCTTCCTGCTGAGTTTTAAAACTCAGCATTATTTGGATAACGGGGGAAAGGAATTACATCGCGAATATTTCCCATACCGGTTACAAATAACACTAATCTTTCAAAACCCAATCCAAAGCCCGCATGTGGAGCTGTCCCGAATCTCCGTGTATCTAGAAACCAATCCATCTCTTTTGTTGGAATGTGCATCTCTGCCATACGTTGCGTTAACACATCGTATCGTTCTTCACGTTGCGAACCTCCTACAATTTCACCGATTCCCGGGAAAAGAATATCCATTGCCGCAACAGTCTTTCTTCCATGCTCATCTACCTCATTCTGACGCATATAGAAGGCCTTAATATCTGCTGGATAATCAATTAAAATAACCGGTTTTTTAAAGTGCTTTTCCACTAAATAACGCTCGTGTTCTGATTGCAGATCAATTCCCCAATCGTCAACAAGGTACTTAAACTGCTTCTTTTGATTTGGTTTTGAACGTTTTAAGATATCTACGGCTTCTGTATAAGTAACTCGTTCAAAATCATTCTCTAATATAAACTTCAGCTTTTCTACTAAATCCATTTCAGATCGATCTGCCTGAGGCTTTTGTTTATCTTCTTCAAGCAATCTGTTTCTTAAGAATTCAATCTCATCCGGACAACGATCCAGCGCCTGACGAATTACATATTTCAATAGCTCTTCCGCTAAATCCATATTGTCATGGATATCGTAAAATGCCATTTCAGGCTCAATCATCCAGAATTCTGCCAAATGACGCGTAGTGTTTGAATTCTCTGCTCTAAAAGTAGGTCCAAAGGTGTATATATTCCCTAAAGCCATTGCAGCAAGCTCGCCCTCTAATTGTCCTGAAACAGTTAGGTTGGTAGCTTTGCCAAAGAAATCTTCTTTGTAATCAATTTGACCAGCTTCATTTCTTGGTAAATTATCGAGATCCAGGTTTGTTACCTGAAACATTTCACCAGCACCTTCTGCATCAGATCCTGTAATGATTGGTGTATGTATATAAACAAATCCACGCTCATTAAAGAACTGATGAACAGCAAAAGCCAATGCGTTTCTTACTTTGAAAATTGCATTGAAGGTATTTGTTCGGAAGCGTAAATGAGCAATTTCACGTAAAAACTCAAGGCTGTGCTTTTTAGGTTGTAGAGGGAACTTATCAGGATCGCTTTCTCCTAGAACTTCCAGCTCGCTTGCTTTCAGTTCAACACGCTGTCCTTTACCTTGTGATTCAATTAATATCCCTTTTATGGAAACGGAGGCTCCTGTATGAAGTTTCTTCAGTACTTTCTCATCAAACACATTAATTCCTATTACAACTTGTAGATTATCCAGGCAAGAACCATCATTAATGGCAAGAAACTGGTTATTTCTAAATGTTCTTATCCATCCTTTAGCAATAAACTCCTTCCCAAAGTCCGTTGAATTTAATAGGTCTTTTATTCTTGTATGTGTCATGATTTGATAAATATGTGTATTATTTTAGAACAAATAAACCTCCGAAGAGGAGGTTTATTTGAGTATTTATTTTAGTGAAAGCTGCTTCTGTTTGCTTAAGAAAGCACTTTTGTAACTAAGTCAGCAGCTTCTTTCAATTGAATGGCTGAGAAAACCTTAAGCCCAGACTCATCAATTAGTTTTTTAGCTTCTGCAGCATTGGTGCCTTGTAAACGAACAATGATCGGAACAGGAATATTACCAATTTCTTTGTAAGCGTCAATTACACCTTGTGCAACCCGATCACAACGAACAATACCTCCGAAGATATTGATTAAGATCGCTTTTACGTTTGGATCTTGTAAGATGATATTAAATCCTGCTTTAACTGTTTCTGCATTTGCAGTACCACCTACGTCTAAGAAGTTTGCAGGCTCGCCACCGGCAATTTTAATAATATCCATGGTAGCCATTGCTAGTCCGGCACCATTTACCATACAACCTACGTTACCGTCTAGTTTTACGTAGTTTAAATTAGATTTTCCTGCTTCAACCTCTGTCGGATCTTCTTCAGCGAAATCACGCATTTCTAAATAGTCTTTATGACGGTATAATGCGTTTTCATCCAAGTCTACTTTAGCATCAACAGCTAATATTTTATTATCAGAAGTTTTCAGTACAGGGTTAATTTCAAACATAGAGGAGTCGGTTGTATCGTATGCTTTGTATAAAGCAGCAACGAATTTAACCATTTCTTTATGTGCAGCACCTGTTAAACCTAAATTGAAAGCAATCTTTCTTGCTTGAAAACCTTGTAAACCAACTTTAGGATCAATTTCTTCTTTAAAGATCAATTCAGGTGTTTTTTCTGCAACCTCTTCAATATCCATTCCACCTTCGGTTGAATACATAATGATATTGCGTCCTTTAGCGCGATCTAATAATACGCTCATGTATATTTCCTTAGTTTCACTTTCTCCTGGATAGTAAACATCCTGAGCAATCAAAACTTTGCTCACTTTCTTTCCCTCAGGACCGGTTTGCGGGGTAACTAGTTGCATTCCAATAATATCTGAAGCTCTTTGCTTTACTTCTTCCAAGTTCTTAGCTAATTTTACACCTCCACCTTTTCCGCGGCCACCTGCGTGGATTTGAGCTTTTACAACAACCCAATCAGAGTTAAGGTCGTCCTTTAACTGTTGTGCTGCTTCTACGGCTTGTTCAGGAGTGTCGGCAACAATACCTTCTTGTATACGTACGCCAAAACTTTTTAAAATTGCTTTACCTTGATATTCGTGAATATTCATGCTTTAAAAATTTGCCGTAAAAGTAATTCTTTTAATCCATTTTATCAACGTTGTCTATGCTTATTTTATAACGGTGTATGCTATTTTTAGATATAAAATGAATGATCTTCCATCAAAAAAGAAATTAGTATTATCTTCGCATCATGTTAAGCGCAAGAAATATTTATAAATCATACGGTAAGCTACCTATCCTGAAAGGTGTGGATTTGGAAGTAAATCGTGGAGAAATAGTAAGTATTGTGGGTGCTTCAGGAGCTGGTAAAAGTACCCTGCTTCATATAATAGGATCTCTTGCCTTACCTGATCAGGGCACGATTAAAATTAACGGTATTGAGATCAATTATTTATCGCCTAAGAGGTTAAGTGAATTTCGAAATAAGAATATTGGTTTTATCTTTCAATTCCATCATCTGCTTCCTGAATTTAGTGCATTGGAAAATGTATGTATGCCTGCTTTCATAGCTAAGAAAGGGAAAAAAGAAAGTGAAATGAAAGCAGAAGAGATGCTGGAGATGCTCGGTTTGAGTCATAGGGTACATCATAAACCATCAGAGCTTTCGGGAGGTGAACAGCAGCGCGTTGCCGTTGCTCGTGCATTGATTAATGATCCTTCTATTATCTTAGCTGATGAACCATCAGGTAACTTAGATTCAGATAATGCGCAGGCTCTTAATCAGTTATTTATTGAATTGAGAGACAGGCTTAATCAAACTTTTATTATTGTTACTCATAATGAGGATCTTGCATTAATATCGGATCGCAGTATTCATATGAAGGATGGAAAGATCATTAACGGAGAAGAACAAGAGCATATTTCAAATGGAACAATTGTCGAATAGCACCATTATTATAACCCAGGGAACAAGTGCTGCTGCACAGAAGCGTGCTAAAGATTATCCTATAGATCAAGTGTTTTTTGCTGATTCTGTACCTGTTCCAAAGCCCTTATTAAATTCGGGTAAATTTATTCAGTTGCCTCCTGTCTCCGCACCAACTTTCATTCACGAACTTTTAAAAGCTTGTCTCGATAAAAATGCGAGCATTCTATTACTCCTCTCGGAGTATGAAATTGAGTTGGTGCTTCCTGAAAAGTTCCTGTTTGAAGAATACAATATTGAAGTTATATGTTGAGTTACTCGGATATCGACAAAAGTAAAAAGGCTTTTATTCTTGAACTGGATGATGTTTTATATCCTCAACAGGATTATATACTACAAGTGTATTACCTCTTTGCTAATTTCCTTGAATACACAGAGAGTTTCCCACCAGCAGCAGAACTTACAGAATTCCTAAAGAAATCTTATTTACAGCATGGTTCCGAAGGTATTTTCAAGAAAGCATCAGTAGTCTTTGGAATTGATACAAAATATGAAAAGAATTTTAATCGGCTTCATAGCAGCGCACAATTACCTCTCAAGCTTTTGTTGTATCCTGCTATTTTAGAACTGCTAAAATCGCTTGTATCAGATCAAAAGGCTGTATATATTTTTACCAAAGGGAATCCGCTTGTCCAATTGAATAAATTAAAGCATTTGGACTGGCAAGGTCTTGACCGTAAATTGAAAGTGTATTTTTACGATGAGCTAAAGTTGTTGCCTGATATAGAACCACTGGATTATATTGTCCGGGAAAATGCCTTAAAGGCAAACGAAGTAGTTCTGATTGGAAGAGAAGATAGTGATTTTAACGAAGTAGAAAAAAGAGGTTTTACTTACCTGGATATTTCTGATTTTCTGGAATGATATAGAATTCCTTAGAAGCTAGATTTGACACCTTCAGTAAATAATTATTATCTTGTAGCCGATTATAAGCGTAATAAGGATGAAACAGGGGCAAATACCAACGTTAAAACTAATAGCCAAAAAACTTAAACTATCTACTTCTACAATCTCCAGAGCATTAAAAGACCATCCAAGTATAGGATTAGTTACTACAATGCGCGTTAAGAAGCTGGCTGCCGAATTAAATTATGAACCTGATAATCGGGCTATCTTTTTTAAGCAGCAAAAGACCTTTACAATCGGAGTAGTTTTACCCAGCCTATCTGAGGCTTTCTTTTCTACGGCAATTAGTGCAATTGAGAATAAAGCTACTGATAATAATTATACGGTTATTTTAGGACAATCCCTGGATGATGAAGCACGGGAACTGAGAATATTAGAATCTCTTAGAAAGCATCGGGTAGATGGAATTATCATATCCTTGAGTAAAAACACTACCAATTTTGATTTTATTGAAACCTTCCAAAAGGCAAATATCCCTGTTGTATTCTTTGATTGCGTTCCTGATAGAGATGAAGTATACCGTATCGTTTCTGATTTGGAAACTGGTATGATAGAGGCGATCAATACCTTTGTGAGCTGTGGTCATAATCGGATAGCTTTAATAAATGGACCAAAAAGCCTGTTAGCCAGTAAACAGCGGGAAGCAGGTTTCATTAAAGGCTTGAAGTTAAACGGCATTAAGGTTAACCGGGATTATATATTCCATACCAATCTTTCAGAGAAAGGCAATCAGGATGCCGTAGAAGAACTTATAGCCTTGGTCGACAGGCCGTCAGCGGTAATTTGTTTTAGTGATTATGTTACGCTTGATGCCATGAAAATAGTTCGGGAAAAAGGCCTGGTAATCAACCAGGATATTTTCTTTATCAGCTTTGCTAACTTCCCGATTTGGAATCATATTGAAAATAAACCCATGGCTTCCATTGAGCAGTTCCCGGGTAAACAGGCTGAGAAAGCTGCTGAAATCCTTTTTGATCTTATTAAAAATGGTGAAACAGACAAGGGTAATCACATTATTTACCCTTCAAGGCTTATCCATTTAGATATTCCTTAAAAACCACTATCGTCTAAAGCGAATTTAGGTTTCTGTGTTTTCCATTTACCGCCAGTAAAGTCAGGAAACTCTAAAGTTTTATTTCCTTCTTTAATTGATTGAATAGATAATGGGAATAATGCACTCATCGTTACGGAGTCATAAACATCTATCGGAGTTTGAACACCTTGCTTTACAGATTCAAAAAAAGCATTATTAACAAACCAGTCCATACCACCATGGCCAGAACCGGTAGCTTTCGTCTCATATTTTTTCCAAAGCGGATGGTCGTATTTCTTAATCCAGTCATCAGCCTTGTCCCATTGATGGCTTTTAGCCGACTGGCCTTCTATGTACATTCCATTATTTACATCCATCCAGATACCATTCGTTCCTTGCACACGAAGTCCGATTGAATAGGGGCGTGGCAAATGCACATCGTGTTTGATTTCTAAAACTTCTCCGTTAGCACAAGACATTAAGGAAGTAGTAACATCTCCTCCTTTGAATTTTATTTTTGTATTCTGATGTCCCGGTGCATTCTCATTAAGATAATGAGATAAACCTATAGCTTTGCTTGAAAAAGATACAATATTAGTTATTCTATTCCCATGATTGATATCTGCGTAATGCAATAACGGACCTAGACCATGTGTCGGGTACAGATCACCATCATGGTCAATGTTGAATTGTGTTCTCCATTGTGCTTCGCTGTAACCTTTTTCACCAAATTCAAAACCTCCTCCATAAGGCTGTTTCCCGTTATTAAATAAAACTTCACGTAAATCATGCTGATAACCACCTTCTAACTGGACAATCTCACCCAACAGACCCTGACGGACCATATTTAATACAGCCATGACATCTCTCCGGTAAGCAACATTTTCTAAACACATGTAGGGAATTCCGGTAGTTTCAGATGTCTTTACCAGATCCCAATGTTCGTCCAAAGTTAATCCGGCAATTACTTCACAGCCAACATATACACCAGCCTTCATAGAATCTATAGCTTGCTGATGATGAAACTGCCATGGAGTAGCTATAATAACTGCATCCAGTTTCTCAGTATCCAGCATTCTTTTATAAGCGTCTACACCTCCAGTATACTCTTTGGGTGCATTCTTATTCGAATCTTTAAATTGTTTGCGGCAGAGTGCTAATGAATCTTCTTGTGTATCACAGATTGCTACCACATCTACATCATTGCGATCTAAAGCAATCGCTACATGATTTCTTCCGCGCATACCCACACCAATAAATCCTAAACGAATTACGCTTTTCTCTTTCGCGAATAATTTATTGCTATCAAGCATGGTTGTACCTACTGCAGCAATTGAACCTGTTTTTAAAAAGTTTCTTCTGTCCATTGATTTAATCTTAACGAGTGATTATATAACAAACCTATTAAAAACATATTATTAATAAGTACGCAATCGATTGTCTAATTTGCAAAAAAGAGAGCAATCGATTGTGTTTGCTTTAGGATATGAAAATAGCTTTCAATTTAGGATATTGCATAGAATGTTCCATCTTAATTGTTTTAAGATTATTATTACCTATAGAAATGAACCAACCAATGGATAACGCTTTAGTATTAGAAATAGCAGAAAAATTCTCTATTGCGGGGAATCCGGTTGCCGTAAAACGATTTGGCTCAGGCCATATTAATGATACTTTCCAGATTTCTACAGATAACCTTCATGGCCCTGATTATTTATTTCAAAGGATCAATCATTATGTTTTTAAAGATGTTGAAGCTTTAATGCAAAACATTCTGATCGTAACAGAACATATAAGAGCTAAATTAATAGAACAAGGAGCAAGCGATATAGATAAGAAAGTATTGACCGTGGTGTCTGCTAAAGATAAACAACCTTATTATAGAGATGAAAATTCAGATTACTGGAGAATGTATATCCTGATCGATCCTACTCAAAGCTATGATGTTTTGGAAACAGAACACCAGGCCAGGGAAGGAGGAAGGGCATTTGGCAGATTTCAAGAACAGTTAACGGATTTGGATAGCAATAAATTAAAATACACGATCCCGGACTTTTGTAATATTGATTATCGGCTTAAGAACTTTCATCAGGCTCTTAAACAAGATCCAGCATTGCGCAGAGATGAAGTATGGAAAGAAATTGAATATATTTTGCAGCGTGAAGATCAGATGAGTGCCATCTTGCAAATGGCAGAACATGGAGAAATCCCCTTAAGAATTACACATAATGATACTAAATTTAATAATATTTTGTTAGATGAAAATGATAGAGCCTTATGTGTTATCGATTTAGATACCGTTATGCCCGGTTATGTGGCTTATGATTTTGGAGATGCTATCCGGACCATTATAAACCATGCAGCTGAAGATGAAGCTGATTTGAGTAAGATCACATTAAATATCCCTTTGTTTTCAGCCTATACAGACGGGTATTTTGAAAATGCCCGTCATTTTCTAACTTTTCATGAAATTGAATCATTGATAGAAGGTGTATTGTTATTTCCTTATATGCAGGCAGTCCGGTTCTTAACAGATTACCTTGAAGGAGATATCTATTATAAAATTCAACATAAAGAACATAATCTGGAACGTACTCGTGCTCAACTGAAGTTGGCTTTTGAAGTAGAGAGCCATCGACAGGAATTGAATGATATTATTCATACAATGGCTAATAAGCACTTAATGGATACTCAATGAACGAGAATGTATTAATAATTCCATATTACAAGCATATAAAGTCAGATCAAAATGAACTCAATATGCTATTTGAAAACTGTACTGTTAACCATATAAATCAGATTTCCTGGAAGGAGTATTTTTATAAGCCTGAAGTGACTTTTAAAATTGCTTATAGTGATCAAGCTATTGCATTGATGTTTGAAGTGAATGAGAAATACTTGAGAATTAATAACTTCCAAACTAACGATCCGGTTTGGGAAGACAGCTGTGTAGAGTTCTTTATATCTTTTCAACAACCATTTTACTATAATTTAGAGTTTAATGCTTTAGGTGTTGGCTTAATTGGTTATGGCTCAGACGATCGGAGTTTGAGAACACGCTTACCTAATCCTATTATTGAAAAAATAAAGAGCTTCTCAACGATAAAGAGCATAAGCGATAGGGAAGATATAAGCTGGAATTTAACCCTATATATCCCTTTGGAGGTTTTTAAGTTTGAAACGTTCCGGTCCTTAAAAGGGTTAAACTGTACTGCCAATTTTTATAAATGCGGCGATTTGCTTCCCGAACCTCATTACCTGTCATGGTCACTTATATCATCATCTGCACCCAATTTCCATTTGGCTGAGTTCTTTGGAAAAATAAAATTTGCTGATTAGGAGAAGGGGGATCTCAAGTTATTCTTACCGATAATTAGACGATATAAGATATAATTCCTGGAAAATTTTCAAATTACTTCTTAAATACCAACAGCGGGGTCTGACTCTTAAAAGAGAGGCCTTCCGACATACTGGATAAGAATAACCTCTCAAAAAAACTTCGTTGCTGATTCGTGAAAAGAATAACCATTGAAGGTTTGATCTTTTCAATCTCTAGTTGAAGATTCTTACTCATGGGGCGATGAGCATCATTCTTTTCTATCCGAATGGTTAAAGGATATCCTGTTTTACTTTCAAGTTCATTTTTATTCAGGTTCTTTTCAAGTTCAAGAGTTGAGGGAGAAGAGAAATGAAGAAGCTCTACCGATAAACCCCTCGGTTTTGCAAAGTCTAATACACGTTGGAACTCTTGATCCAGGTTTTCAAGATCGGTAGCATATAATACGTTATGAAGTGGTCTATAGCGATAATCTTTTGGTATGGCTATAACAGGTATGGGAGATTTTATAATTAAATTTCCCGTATTTGTGCCTAATATCTTGTTTACAAAGCTACCACCACGTGTACTTATTATAATTAGTTTAATATTCGGATGATTTTGACAATAGTCCAATAAACTAACATCTGCTTTAAAACCTTCCAGTATTTCACATGAATATTGACCTGGTTCAACTTTAAGCGAATTATATACTTTTCTTATAAATGCTTCTAATTTGGATTGAGCTTTAGCAATCTGCTCTTTCCTCATAGCCTCTGCATCTCCCAAATAAGGTCGCTTTGGCTGGAAAATATTCACAAAAACAAGAGAGGCTTTATTACGGGCTGCTAAACGAATAGCAAAACGAAGCCCTGGCTTTGAATTATCTGAAAAATCGGTAGGTACTAATATTGCTTCCATCTTTTAATATTTAGCCCGCTGGTCTGAAACCGACTAGCCTTATAAATATATATAATTATTTGCAGAATAAACTAACTGTTATTTGCAGAATGTACTAACCATGTAAATGTTCCCAAATAATATCATGAATTTCAATAGCAGTAACAGGTTTATCTCCATGTCCCTTTTCAGTGATCAAAACAGGGTGATATTGACTGGGCGTATTTATACAACCATGCGAACCTTTAATCTGCCTGGCATCCAAAGGTACAATGTCCAGCACATATCGGAATCCTAATTTCTTTTTAAGAAGTTTATATCCAGCTCTTAGCTTTGATGTCATAAACACCTCCATTGGGTCGTAACCGGGCTTCTTATGAATATCTACACAACGTGCATAATCAGGTGCAACGGCATCGTCAAGCCAGAAATAATAGGTGAACCAACTATCCTTATCAGCCATTAAAACAAGCTCGCCAGATCGTTCATGATCAATATGATATTTCTTTTGCTCTTCACGGTCTAATATTAATTCAATACCTGGTACATTTGCTAGAAGCTGTTTAACTTTATCAGTTACAGATTTATCATTAACATACACATGCGCTACCTGATGGTCAGCAACAACAAATGCTTTTGATTCTCCGGCGTCTAAAATCTCAAGCCCTCTTTCCACGCGGATCTGCAACAGACCTTCTTTTCGGAAAAGGCGGTTAAGATGGATCGGGTTGTTTACAGGTGCGATACCATATTCAGATAGTAAAATGATTTTAGCATTTTTTTTCTCGTAGAATTCCACCAAGTCTTTAACTACTGCATCAATCTCATTTAGTTCACTCGCTATCTCACTAAGACCCGGGCCGACACGCTGCTGGCAGTAATCTAAATGAGGAAGGTAGATCAGGGTAAGAGTAGGATCATACTTATCATCAGTAAGTTTTGATGCATCAGCAATCCATTGCGATGATTTAATATTCGCTCCTGCACCCCAAAATTGAAATAATGGGAACTGCCCTAATTTTTCCTGCAGCTCGTCACGAAGCTCTCCCGGACGTGTATAACAATCAGGGATCTTTCTGCCATCTGCCAAGTAATTCGGACGAGGAGTAGCTGTATAATCAGCCGTAGTATACATATTGTACCACCAGAACATTTGTGAAACAGTAAAACTTGGATCTTCGCGCTTTGCCTTATCCCAAATACTTTCTGCTAATACCAGTTTGTTTGATTGTTTCCAGAATTTTACTTCATTATCCATGCGGTCATACCAACCGTTTGCCACAATACCATGCTCTGACGGCCATTTCCCAGTTAAATAAGTAGACTGTACTGAAGTGGTTACAGCAGGAAGCATCGGTTCAATAGTCTGTAACTTCCGTCTTTTAATATAAGAAGTTAAAAACGGAGTATGTTCACTGATTAAAGACGATGATAATCCAACAATATTGAGTACAACGGTTTTCTGCATTTCTTTCTATTTAAATTCTTTATTCACACATACATTTACCTGTTAAATTCTTTTAAAAGGCTTTATTTAAAAGAGGTTGAACCCATAGAAGTTCACGACTGATAGAAGCAGGCAAGGCTAGTTTTAGTTCGTCTGACAGCACTCCCCAGGTATAGGTTTCTACCTCAAAATGCTGACATAACTGTTGTTCTTCTTGTAATTTTAAGACTTCAAGTATATCCGATTGAGTTGATTGCAATAAACCAAAGTCGCTTTCAAAAATGGGTACATGAAAATGAGCACGCCATTCTTTTACATCCCCATCGTTTGTATCTGCTAAGGCTGGAGGCAGATCGCGATAGCGTATTAAGCTTTCATCATCCTTTTGTGCAATTACCTGATGTAAATAGGTAGGCTCGTTAAATTCAGCAAATGCAGCTTTAATGGAGGCTCGCTTTTGCTGATCTTCCGGGAGTTTAGCTTTCAATGCAGCACTGATTTGAAACTTGCCTATCTTAATCCCATTCTCTTTTAACTGCTGTACTACTTCAGGATGATTCTCATAACCTAAAGCGAAGTGGCAAACGTCATAACAAAGCCGCACATGTTCTTTAACTATTACTTCTGACTCGTCGTCAGATAGATTCAGCTTTTCTGAGAAGTTTTTTTTGCCCAGAGGCAATAAATAATCATTATACCAATTTATAAATTCAGGGCCTGTCTCTAAAATGCCATCTGGTTCCGGCTCAATATCCAGGTGTAAAACTTTATCTGTTTTCAGTCTTTGTTGATACATATGCTCAACTACTGCAATGATATTCTGAGTAGCCGAAATTGTAGCCTTCTCAGTCGCCTCTTCTGTATCAAACCAATAACGGTAGCTCAGGGGGGAGGTAGATATTCCTCCGTCCATCCCTTCAGGTAGGAGTTTTATTAAAATATCTGCTAATCTTAAAGTATAAGATAAACGTTCAGGTGTTGTCCAGTCAGGAGTGTGCACCTGGTCTTTTACAATTGCATGATGAAATTCTCCATAAGGAAACCCATTCATTGTAAAAACGTAAGCATCTTCTTCCGCTAGCCACTGCCTAAATTCAGAAAATTTTTGAGCATCGCTTAATGCGATGCTGGCTTCATTGGACAAACGTAACCCGATTGCCATTGCTGCATTCGGAGAGATTTCATTCTTAATTAAAGGAAAATTCGCTTTTAAACTTGCAAAGTGATCTGGCCAATCATTGCCCGAATGAATGTTTGTACAATAAGTTAAATGACCTTCACTTGTTAGCATTGCGCAGAGAGTTTTAAATCCGATTGATTAAAGTTTTGTAGCTTTTGTGCGGCCTTCATCACTAACTCTAAATCAAGCTCATGCACTTCATAACCCACACCAATCTCTTTTAATAACATAATGGTTAGCTGTCCGCCTAAATGTTCCCGGAATTCTTGCAGCCCTAAAAAGATAGGATGCTCTAATGTATCCAACTGCATTAATTCATGCGTAACAGGCAATCCCATTTTTAAAAGAAGTCTTACAATTCCATCTGCATCTTCTTGTGGCAACAGGCCTGCCAATGCTGAATATAAACTGTCCAGAGCTATACCCATAGCTACTGCTTCACCGTGTAGAACTTCAAAATTACTTAGTTGCTCTAATTTATGAGCGCTCCAGTGACCAAAATCAAGAGGTCTGGAAGAGCCAAACTCGAAAGGATCGCCGCCGCCTATATGCTCTACATGCAACTCAGCGCATCTTTTTATCAAATATTCCATACTTGATTTATCCCGGTTCACTAAATCATCTGCATGATCTTCCAGCCAGTGGTAAAAATCTTTATCTTTTATGAGAGCTACCTTAATTGCTTCCGAAATACCTGATCTCCAATCCCGGTCATTCAAAGTTGTTAAGAATTCATAATCATTAAATACAGCAAAGGGAGGAGCGAAGGTTCCCAGGAAATTCTTCTTTCCTTTGTAATTGACCCCATTTTTTACTCCCACACCCGAATCGTTTTGTGATAAAACTGTTGTTGGAATACGAATAACTTTAATTCCACGATGAGCAATTGCAGCAGCATAACCTGTCAAGTCAAGTACCGATCCGCCGCCAATTCCAACAATATAAGAATGTCTGTCAATGCGGTGACGGTTTACTGCATCAATCACTTTCTCTAAATATTGATTATCATTTTTAGATACCTCTCCACCGGCAACAATAATCTTTTCTTTTATTAATTGTACATATTCATTTCCGGCAAAATAATCATCGATCTGTTTATCTAGCCCTGGAAAATGTTCGATGATCATGTCATCGATTACGAATAATATCTTCTTAGAATAATTTTGCTGATGGTTCTCCTTCAATACTTCATTGAAGATTGGGTTCTTAGAACTGAAAAGTCCTTCTGTAAAGAATACTTTGTATTCAAAACTAACTTTAAAACGCTGTTGTATATAGTTCATGTTATAAATGTCAAAAATTAGGTTACCGCGAATCTTCGAGACAACCAAAGAGATAGAGGTAATAAAAATACAATTAATATAGCCAGGCTCAAAGCTCCTGTTGAAGCAGCCCAGGCTGAATTCATTAAGATCAGAGCCATCACACCTGCTTTCACAGATCTTCCTATTGCAGGCCCGGTTGGTGTCTTAATCGCTTTTAACAGCGGAGTAAAGATCATGAAGGCAAAAGTTACCAGAAATGGGATAACAAAAAGTATCATATCCCTGTTCCATGCAAAAGTCAGGATCATTAATATTACTATGCTATATAATGCAACGGCACCATAGAGCGGTGTTTTGCCGCTTCCATGAACCTCACCACGACTGATCATTGTAATGGCAGAAATATAGAGAATCGGAACCAGGGCAACATACCAGATCCCATTCAATGCAGCGGGCAAAATACTTACTCCCAACAACAAGTTTAAACCTCTGCATAGCCCCATATTAGGTGGTCCTAATAAGGGATGATGTTTCCCCCATTTATTGTAAACAAGTGCAGAAATGGAGATGAATATTGCAAACCATGCGGCAGTTATGTTTACCATTACAGCCATCAAAATTCCGAAAGCCAATAAAGCAGCTCCTAAATTGCTTGCTTCTTTCAAGGCCATTTGACCGCTTGGTATCACTCGTTCAGGCCGCTCAGTACGATCCAGCTCATAGTCGAAAACATCGTTAAAAACTATTCCCCCACCATACAAACCAATGGTTGCCAGGCATAAGAGTACTATGTTTCCTATTGTTCCGCTAAGCAGGATTTCTTGTAAAAAGATTCCTGAAATTGCTATTCCTGCTAAGACATCTGCGACCGAAGTGACAATATTAGCAGGACGCATTAACAGTAAATAAACACGCAGTCGTTTCAAATCAGTAATCTTAAATTTCTTATTTAATAATAATAGAAGATTTATCTACACGGGGCTGCTGCCCTCCTCGTAAAATGGTATTTCCTTCAAATTTCTGACTTTGATCAATCTCATTTGATACCCGAAAATCATTTTCATCGATCTGGCCACTTTGACCAAAAGCTGTAATCGCATTGCGATAGGTTACCAATTCAATATCCTTTTTGTCGATTCCCATAGCCTTCATAAGAGCTGCTGTTTTTGGTATTGCTAAAGGATCACTTATGCCCCAATCTGCAGCAGAGTTTATCATAATACGTTCTGAACCGTATTGTTTCACAACTTCTACCATACGTTCATTACCCATTTTTGTGAATGGGTATATTGTAAATGCAGCCCAGAAACCACGATCTAATACCTCTTTAACAGTTTCTTCGTTATTGTGATCAATGATTACGCTATAAGGATCCAATCCATGCTCGATGGCAATATCCATGCTTCGGGTAGTTCCTTGTTTTTTATCGCGATGAGGAGTATGAACCTGCACAGGCAAAGATGCTGTTTTTGCTAATTCCAACTGTGCACGATAGTATTTATCTTCGGCAGGCGTTTGATCGTCAAAACCAATTTCACCAATACCCACAACTCCTTCTTTATATATAAAAGAGGGGAGAAGTTCCATTACCTGTTCAGCCAATTCGATGTTATTGGCTTCCCGTGAATTTAATCCGATAGTACAATAATGTTTAATCCCGAACTGAGAAGAGCGAAAGCGTTCCCAACCAATTAAGCTGTTGTAATAATCCCGGTAACTGGACAGTCCGCTACGAGGCTGACCTAGCCAAAAGGCAGGTTCAATAATTGCAACAATACCTGCATCAACCATCGCTTGATAGTCGTCTGTGGTACGCGAAGTCATATGGATATGTGGATCAAAAAAATGCATACCCTGGATATCTTCTAAATTCAACGGTGTATTTTCACCAAAACTCTTTTTATCCCTATCTATTGAATGACTAGAACACATGATCTTCTTTGTTTAGTTATTAATTTTTTTCTGTTCAAATAAATCCACAATCTCCCATAACTTCGGATTTATTGTTCGACCTGCGGCGTTACGTTCATCTGCATAATCACGCAATGCTTTTACCAGGTTTTTATTTACTCTTTTTTCCAGGCCGATGATCTTTGATACATCTTTATCTGTAAAGATAGCTTTCAGAATAAGTTGATTCCATGCATCTTCGCTCAAGTACTCGGCCGGGTATGGATTATCCATAATAACAGCATCAAGCACATAACCTATATTGCTGCGAATCCCTACCGCACACTGCTCTTTCCAATGTTCCGGGTAAGCCAGTATGGGCAATGCTGCATAAAGGGTTGCTAGTTCGTTCATATCGGCATCCCGAAATAATTCTTCAATCTTACCGATATAGGAAGCCTGATCGCTTGCATCAATTTGCATAATCAGCCAAACGCGACACAACTTCTTAAGGCTCCAATTAGAAATTGAAAAATGAGGGATTACTTCATTTATCGTATCAATGTCTTTATCACTTAGCCCAACTTCTGCTTTTGGAACCTTACGGGAAACAATGGAAAATGCGATAACAAATTTGCTGAAAGGCTCTTTTCCATTTGCTAAATCGGCTTTTTCCTGGAGCCAGCCAAGAGTTTCAGAATCTACACCGGATTGAATAATAGAATGGAATAAATTATTTAAAATATTGAAATTATAGTTAAACATGATTTTTGAAATTATACAGCACAAAATTACACGGCAGCAAAATAATTAATAGCTATTGCGCCTGTGGCAATTAAGAGTCCGAAGAACTCCCTGGTTTGCTCAATATAGGGTTTTGTAGCTTGCATACTTTGTACAAGACTCTGACCTCGATATTTAGTCAGCCAATCCCAGACTCCGTCTTTCGCAACAAATAAAATTACAGCATAAACCAGGTAAAATCCCATAGCAATCAGGTAAACCGTCGGGAACACCATTCCTAAGGGAACTAAGCCACACAATACGGCTGCCAATACATATATTGGTACCCACAACCAAGAGTCTTTATCATTTAAATTTAAGTATCCAAACACAAGGAAACTTAAGAAAAATATAATGTTGAGAATTGTTAGTATCATAAAACAAATATACAAAATTATAGTTTTAATCGAATAGCAAACCAATATAATAATTGTAAGTATCTACCCGAAAATTATTGGGATTCACACCCTCCAGGTCAATTTCTTGAAAATACTTCGACAACTTAAAAAAATTATATTCTTTCTCCAAAAGACCAATCTTTACAGGCATTTCAAAACTTTCTACATCCGCAATCCATCGTCCGTAAAGCTTGCCTTTTTCAAATTTGAGTTCCAATGTAGGAATATTTTTATACTGAATGTATTGAGAGAATACTTTGCTAAGATCTATGCCTGATTGTTTTGAAATATAATGCTCTATATCCTCATAATCTACCGTACTATGGTAGTATTCTTTATTTAGTCCTCGTAATATTTCGCGCCATTTAACATCATCATTAATGATGGTTCGAAGCATATTTAAAAACACACCTCCTTTCAAATACATATCGCTTGATCCTTCTTTATTTACACCGAAAGGCCCTTGCAAGGGGTTGTCATTCAAGATCCCTTTCCGATCACCGTAAAGATATTTCTGTCCTGCCTTTTTTCCATATAAATATTCTATATATAAAGATTCTGAATAATTTGTAAAAGCTTCGTGTATCCACATGTCTGCCAGGTCTCTGGCTGTTATGTTATTCCCGAACCATTCATGTCCGCTTTCGTGAATAATTATAAAATCCCATTTTAAACCCCATCCTGTTCCCGAAGCATCTCTACCTAAATAGCCGTTTTCATAATTATTCCCATAGGTAATAGCACTTTGATGTTCCATACCTACATAAGGTGCATCCACCAATTTATAGCCATCCTCGTAAAAAGGATAAGGTCCAAACCAATACTCAAAAGCTTTGAGCATAGATTTTACGTTTGGAGGAAAATGCTTCTCTGCCTTTTCTTTGTTTTCACGCAATACCCAATAACTGATATCCAATAATCCTTTTTTCCCTTGTAAACTGTCTTTAATAAGTATATAGTCACCAATATTCATCGAAACACTGTAGTTGTTGATGGGCTGGCTCACAAACCAGTCATAACGCGTATAGCCATTCTCAAGCTTAACCGTGTTGCGAAGACGGCCATTGGAGATATCCATCAGGCCATTTGGAACCTGAACGCTAATAAGAACGCTGTCGGGTTCATCCGACTGATGGTCCTTATTTGGCCACCAGCTACTTGCTCCCAAGCCTTGATTTGCTGTAGCCATCCATGGATTACCCATAGAATCTTTTGAAAATACAAAACCACCATTCCATGGAGCACGTTTTGCTATAATAGGATTTCCCGAGTAAAACACGCGAAAAGAATCAATTGCTCCCTTTTGTATTCCTGTCGGGAAGTCAACAAATACAGCGTTAAACTCACGGTCAAAATCTAATTCTCTCTCTTTATAAACTACCTTTTCGACAGTAAGATTACTGAAAAGATCAAATTGCAAGCGATTAAAATCTTCAGTCGCTTTAAATCGAAATAAATTGGAGCCGCTGATAAACTGGTTTGCTATATCCACTTTTACATCCAGGTGGTAGTATAGAATATCATAAGCCGTGCGGTAGGGGCTTAGGCTGCCTCGTAATGAATCAGCCCGTGTATAAGTTTTTTCAGTATTCGATAGTAGCTGTGCATTTGCGTTGAAAGGGACCAAATGAATTGGAAGAACTCCTAAAAACATCAATAAGACACGATAAGCTAATTTCATTCTTCAAAAATCGCAATTTAATTCGGTTTAATAAAAGGCAAACCTGCTTATTTACTAATATCATTAGAAGCTGATTAGCAGACGATTGAATAAATGGCTTAATCTTAATATTTGTTTCGTACTAAAATAAAATATCATGATTAAAAACCTTATTTCTGCCTTTATTTTCTTGCTATTGATTGCTGCCTGCTCTAAAGATCCGGTAGCATTACCCGATGAGCCAATCGAAGAAGAAAAACAGCTGCTATCTTTACGAGTAGACGGATTTTCACAAAATCTACTGCCTTTTGTTGATCGTATCCAGGCAAGTAACCTGAGTGCTTCTTTCTTTTCAAATGCTGTATCTTCTTCCAGTATTAATTTAAGTGACCACATTAATACGCTGGAATTTAAAGTTTTTCATAAAAATAAGCTTGTTGATAGCATTCGCCAAAATAGTCTTGATTCCGATTTTGGCATATATGAAAAATATCTTCCACCCGATGGAAATGCATACAGGGTGTTTGTTGCAGGAGCGATGTTAGATGCGGGAGGTGATATTGAGCTGAAAAGAGGTGTGGATACAGATGATACTTATATTAAAGTTTTACCGGAACCTGTCGATGCTTTTTTCTTTTATAATTCTTATATGGTTGGTACTGAACCTCAAACTGAAAGCATCCAGTTAAAGCGTTTTGTTGGCCGCTTAGAAATTGATCTTCTAGAAGAAGTACCTCCTAATGCTCATCGTATTGAAATTACTATTGATAATACAGCGCAATACTTCATGCCGGTATCTGAAAGAGGGTATCATCTCAATCCTAAAGGAGATGACTCAACTCCACATAATACTTCAAAAACAATTATATTTAAACCTGAGGATAGAGGGCGTACTGATTATTCCGTTAACCTGTATTTTGTTTTGAAAAGTAAACTAGGAAGCGCAGCAGAGTCCAGCAAGGTAACTATAAAAGCATTCGATACCAGTAATAAAGAAATTGTACGTGAAATCAACAATGTTATCCTTCAAGCTAATAAACGCATAAAGTTAAGTGGTATAATATTTACTCATCACCCTAATCGGGAACTTGAAATCCAATTAAACAGTGACTGGGATTCGGAAGTGTCTGAATACAGGTTTTAGAATATCTTTTCTGCGAGATACAAACAATGCATCTCGCAGAAAGATGAATTATAATTTATAATTGCGAAATTTGCAACTCGCATATAGAATCTTGAAATACATTAAGTCGATAACTCTTTTTATTTTATTACTTCTACCGTTTGCAGGCAGAACGCAAGAGCCCGTGCAGATAATGGATTCCATTGATCAGCACATTTTCTCATATCAAGAGATCGGGATCTTAATGGAGCAGAATGAAGAATATTCATTTGACGATATTAAGAGCGATGACTTTCGTTCAAAGTTTCATCCAAGCGCCACCAGTACCCCCCAAACATTAGAACTCAATACAACTTACTGGTATAAGATCCGCATTCAAAGATCAAATGAACTGGAAAACAACTTTATCCTGGAGTTTTTTGATCAAACAATTGACGAAATAACAGCTTATATTCCTTTAACTGACGGAAGCTATCAGGTAACAGAATTAGGTGATCATAAACCCTTTGCTGAACGTTTCTTTAAGCATAAGAACTTCGAAATTCCGCTTGATTTTCAACACGATGTGCCTGATGGTATTTACTACTTTAAAGTAAAGTCCTCCCAGATTGCTGACATTATTATTGTTTTAAGATCTGTAAAGTACTTTGTTTCCTACGCTTTAAGTGAGTATTTTTCTTTCGGAATGTTCTACGGAATGATTCTCGTTTTTAGTCTATACAATCTCGTCCTGTTTGCAGCTGTACGGAAAAAGCAATATCTTTTTTATGTATTATACCTGCTCAGTGTTAGTTTATTTGAAATGAGCTCTGATGGTATTGCCTATCAATACCTTTGGCCAAATTCGCCCCAATGGAACCAGCTGGCCTTTGCATTAACGTTAATTTCAGCCAGCAGCTTTGTCCTTCTATTTACCCGCGCCCTGTTTAACTTCAAAGAACGGGCACCCTGGATCGACAAGCTTATTCTTTATACATTACTTCTTCGGGCGGCCTTCTTCCTTTACAGCCTGTTCTTTGATCAAAGCCTCTTTAATTATAAATTCATTGAGTTCATCCCACTCAGTGTCGCTTTCTTCGCAGGTCTTTATATCTACTTTAACGGCTACCGTGCAGCGCGCTTTTTTGTAATCGGTTATGGTTTCGTTTTTATTGGCTTCCTCTTTAAGCTGTTTATCATGCTAGGAATTACCAGCCTTAATTTCGGTATCATTAGTTATTACAGCTTAAGCTTCTGTTTCATTCTTGAAATGATTTTCTTTTCACTGGCAATTGGCGATAACCTTCGGATATTAAAAAAAGAACAAGAAAAGATGCAGAAGCAGGTCCTTAAGCAAATGACTGAGAACGTAGCCTTAAAAGACATCCTGAACAGAGAATTAAAGAGTGAAGTGAGATTACGTAATCAGGAACTGGAAGAAGCTAATATCCTTTTAAAACAACAGTCTGAAGAGATCTCCCGTATGAATGAGCTCCTTCAAATCGATAATCAGGAGCTGAAACATGACAAGCAGGAACTAATCACTAATGTTAAAAAGATCTCAAGGGATCGGGCATTGTCGGCAGATGTAGATTTTGAAGAGTTCAGTGCTGCCTATCCCGATGCAGATAATTGCTATGAATTTTTAGCAGAACTTAAATGGAAAGACGGTTACCATTGCCGTAAATGTGCTAATGAGCAATATTTCAATGGAAATACACCTTTTAGCAGGAGATGTACTAAATGCGGTTATGACGAATCGGTAACCTCTTATACCATATTCCATAACATGCGTATTCCTATCAATAAGGCATTCTACATGATTTTCCTTGTATATACTACCAAGGGAAAAATATCTTCTCACAAATTATCAGAGATCGTTTCCATCCGCCAGAGCACTTGCTGGTCCTTTTCCAACCGAATCAAGAAAGTAATGGTGGAAAAGAAGGTTTTGAAGTCGACCGACAAGCATGGGTGGAGTCAGTTGGTTCTTGAAAACGATATCTAAACTATTGTTGTTTCTGATGTTGTTTCCAGAGATGTTTTGCTGGGATTAGTATATGAATGTTGTTGCTGTATCAACACAAAACGAAGTTCTGGAAACAACAATCAGAAACGTTGCATGCGAACAATCAGAAACGTTAATAAGTGCAATAGTTTAAATATCCTTTTCATTGTTGTGTTTTCATATCAATAAGAGATTCCTTTTTTCAATCGCTGTTTATCAGCAAATACCTTCAATCTGGCAACAATATTAAAGGTTCTCTTGTCCCGATGAGCTTTATTTAATTTCAGAAAATGTTTTTTGGCTACAAAAATTCTTCTGAAATAAATAAAACGAAGTTGTGAATGAAGCGTATTAAAACCCAATTCCCTTTTCCTTTTTAATTTATTTAATGCATTCATAATCAACCGATAATGTTCGAATTATTCATGTTATTAAAGCGTATCAAATTTTATGTAACAAACTAATATACAGTACTTTATGTAAAATTTATTTGTTTAAATCCTTGCCGGGAGAATAAAATTGAAATAACTTTGGCTTAACAATTAAAAACAATGCGCAGCTATACATGTCTACTTGTAAGAGCCCGTGCATAAATTATTCTAAAACGTTATTAAATTATTAAAAACATGAAAAGAATCTTAACTTTATTAATGATCCTTTCCTGTTACGGTTTCTCCAGCACCTATGCTCAGAACATCAGCATTACTGGTACCGTAAAAGATGGAACAGGACTCACCTTACCCGGAGTTTCCGTACAGGTCAAAAACTCAACCCAGGGAACCGCTGCTGATGCCAACGGTAACTATTCCATTAGTGCTCCCGCTAACGCCACGCTTGTATTCTCTTTCATTGGTTTTAAAACATTGGAAGAGCCGGTAAACAACAGGCAAACAATTAACGTTATATTAACTGAAGATAACACTACCTTAAATGATGTAATTGTTATCGGTTACGGTTCACAGGCCAGAAGAGATATTACCACTGCGGTAACCTCTATTTCAGCAGACGAAATTCAAAATCAGCCGGTAACCAACCCATTACAAGCAATTCAGGGTAAAGCTGCAGGTGTTCAAATCACTTCTCAATCAGGTAAGCCAGGTTCAGGAGTAGCAGTAAGTATTCGTGGTAATACATCCATAACAGCATCTAACAGTCCTTTATATGTTATTGATGGAATTACTTCACGTGATGCAAGTTTCCTTAATCCAAATGATATAGAAACCATTACAGTTTTGAAAGATGCATCGGCAGCAGCCATCTACGGATCGAGCGGTGCCAACGGTGTTATCCTGATAACCACTAAAAAAGGTAAATCAACAGGCAGGCCTCAAATCGCTTTTAACGCCTTTACCGGTATTTCTAACCTTTGGAAAAAACAAGATGTTTTAAATCGCGATCAATACCTTGATTTAATGACCGAACTAGGTTATTCAGATCTTGGTTCTGAAAATGTAGATTGGCAAGATGAAACATTCGGTACAGGAGTTCAGCAAAACTACCAGCTTTCTGTATCCGGAGCTACTAATACAGGTGGTAACTACTACATCTCCGGTGGTTATTTACAAGATAAAGGAATTGTCGCTCCTTCTGTCTTAAACCGTTATACAGCTAGCTTTAACGGTTCTCAAAAAGCAACCGACTGGTTACGTTTTACTGCTAATTTAGCTGTTACCCGTAGTAATTCAGTAGATGTAAGCGATAACGCTGGTGTTGCCCGTGGCGGTACTATTCTTTCTGCTTTAACTACACCTCCAACTATCGGAATCTTTGAAGATGACGGTATAACTTATACACAAAACCCTTACAAAGGTGGTTGGGAAAATCCGATTGCCAATGCATTTGCCGCTGAAAATTCTAACAAAAACACCCGCTTCCTCGGAGCATTCTCTGCAGAGGTTGATTTTACAAAAGACCTGTCTTTTAAATCAAGCATTAGTATCAATCAATCTAAAAATGATTACGATTATTGGTTAAATCCATTCTCAACCGATTATGGAAGACAACAAGAAGGTATCGCCCGTACCAATCATACAGACGATAAAGTATGGTTAAACGAAAACCTGTTAAACTACAATAAGAATTTTGGCGATCATGCTTTCACTGCTACAGCAGGTATGACCTTACAAGAATCTGATTGGAAATACAGAAACACAGAAGTAACCCGTTTTGTAGGTGAAAATGGCGAATTATTAACAGAAGGTACTTCGGTTACACCAACTTTGCCTCAACGTGCTCAATGGTCTAAACGTTCTTATTTAGCAAGGGTAACTTATAACTACCTTGGTAAATACCTGTTAAGCTCTAATTTCAGAGCAGATGGTTCATCACGTTTTGCTCCTGATCAACGTTATGGTTACTTTCCGTCAGTATCAGCGGGATGGCGTATATCAGATGAAGGTTTTATGGCCAATGCCGGAAATCTTGACGACTTGAAATTACGTGCCAGCTGGGGACAAGTAGGAAATGATGAAGGGATCGGTGATTATGCTTACTTAGCATTATACAACCTAACTACTCAAGGAAGTTATTCTTTCGCACAGTTAGCAAATCCTGACCTTACCTGGGAAAAAACAACCCAAAGCAACTTAGGTTTGGATCTGACTATGTTTGATGGCCGCTTATCTTTTACAGCAGATGCTTATATTAAGAAAACAGATAACCTGTTGGTTAATGTACAATTGCCACCATCTTCTGGTTTCCCATCACAAGCTTTGAACGTAGGTTCAATGGAAAATAAAGGTTTTGAATTCTTGTTAAGCACACGTAACATTGAACGTGATAAATTCTCATGGAGTTCAGACATCAACCTAAGTATCAATAAGAATGAGGTAACCAGCTTAGGTACCAGTACTAAATCATTAGATTTCGGTGGAATATACGAACGTACTTCAGTGATTAAACTGGAAGCCGGCCGTCCATTAGGATCTTTCTATGGTTATGTTTTTGAAGGTGTTGACCCTGCAACAGGTAATGCAATTTACAAAGACATCGATGGTGTACCAGGAATTACTGCAGATGACCGTACTTACATCGGTTCTGCTCAACCAAAATTCACATACGGATTCAACAACACATTGAATTACAATAACTGGGGATTATCTTTATTCTTCCAGGGCGTTCAAGGAAACGATATGTTCAATGCTTCCCGTATTGATTTAGAAAGCATGAATGATTCTAAAAATCAATCAACAGCCGTTTTAGATCGCTGGAGAGAAGAAGGTGATATCACCAACATTCCAGGAGCTAACCTTAACAATACAGACAATACGCTGACAAGCAGCCGATTTGTAGAAAACGGTTCTTACCTGCGTCTTAAAACAGCAACCCTGTCTTACAATTTTGGTGATGCGTTTTTAGCTAAAACTAAACTTAGCAAATTTATGGTGTATGCCACCGGATATAATTTATTAACAATCACTAACTATACAGGTTTTGATCCGGAAGTTAATCAATACGGTGCAAACGGTCCATCAATGGGTGTAGATTATGGTACCTATCCACAGTCACGTACCTTCATGATTGGTATTAATGTTGGATTTTAAATCTTAAGAAAATGAAAATAAAACTAAATAATTATATAGGAGCGGCAGCAGTGCTTTTATTAAGCTTGCAGGCCTGTAAGAAAGATTTCCTCGACAAACAACCCATTACACAGGTAACGCCTGATATCGCTTTCTCGGATGCTGAAGCAGCTGAAAAATTAATGCAGGGTGTGTATGACGGCATGTATGTAGATTATTTTATCTGGGATTATATGACCAATGGTGATGTTACATCAGACAATGCATATGCAGGTGGTGATAACTCTGCCAATATTCAGATAGATGAGTTTAATACCAATGCTACTAATGGAAACCTTGGCCGTGACTGGTCAGGTTTATATACCACTATTAAAAACGCAAACTTAGTTCTTGATAACGTTCCTAATATTGAAGACCCGGCCTTGGATGAAGGCAACCGCCGTAACCAGATCCTGGCAGAAGCAAGAGCCATCAGAGCTTATAGCTACTTCCATTTAGTACGTTTATGGGGGCCGGTTCCACTTGTTGTAAATGTTCCTGCTAATATAAATGAAATGCAGCCGGCAAGAGCTTCAGTTGATGAAGTGTACGCACAAATCATAGAAGATCTGGACTTTGCAGCTGCTAATGCAAGAACTTCTGCACCTAATAAAGGTATAATTACACAAGGAGTTGCTCATGCTATTTTAGCACAGGTATATGCTGCTTTACCAACTCCTAACTGGGCTAAAGTTCTTGAAGAAGCCAATGCTACTTTAGCTAGCGGATATTCTTTATTTGGAAACTATGACGGCCTGTTTGAAAAAGCTAACGAGAACAATTCAGAATCTATCTGGGAAATGCAGTATGATGGATATGGTGGTGCTCATGGAAACTGGATGCCCAGCGTTATTGTTGGTAGCGGTTGGAAAAGATTCAATACCCCTTCCAATGACCTGGTAAAAGCTTTTGATAATGAAGGTGATGAGATTCGTAAAAACTCTTCAATCAAGTTCTTGGATTCAAGTACAGAAGCATGGTCAGATGCATTCTGGTCAAAAGATCACTATCCATACATTAATAAATATCGTTCAGACGATCAGGCAAATGCTTACTTTATCCGTTTAGCAGAAATTATTCTTCTGAAAGCTGAAGCTCTCAATGAGTTAAGTGCAGGCGGATGGGCACAAGCAAAACCATTGGTTGATCAGATCCGCGGACGTGTTAATTTATTAGGAACTACTGCTACTTCGCAGGCAGCTATGCGCGATGCTATTTTAAAAGAACGCAGGCTTGAGCTGGCTTTCGAAGGATACCGCTGGTTTGATTTGCTTCGTACTAATAAAGCAGTAGAAACCATGAATGCGGTGACTGATGGTGCTGGTAAAAAACTATATACAATCACCGAAGCTGATTTATTATGGCCTATGCCACAAGCAGAAGTAGACAGAAACCCTAATTTATAATCTTTAATTTTGGACATGAAAATTGCTTTAAAAGGAATCATCTTTGCTGCTGTTATTCTCACGTTTGCAGCTTGCAAAAATACAAGTGAGAATAATGGTCCAAACGAAGAAGGTCCTGTAAATTCAGAAGTTAGCCTATGGCTAACTTCTGCTAACGAATCACAATTATTAGAAAAGCAGAATGTTGCTTTAAACTTTGCGCCTGCCGCACCAGGAGGCACTATCATCGAAATCAATGATAATCAGAAATATCAAGCAATTGATGGATTTGGCTTCACGCTTAGTGGTGGAAGTGCAGAACTGATCAATGCCCTTCAAACTCCTGAACGCGAACAGCTTATTCAAGAACTGTTTTCCCGTAAGGATGATGCCATCGGCATTAATTATCTGCGTATCAGTGTTGGAGCATCCGATCTTTCTTCTGAACTTTTTACATACGATGAAGTTCCAAAGGGACAGACTGATGTAAACCTTGATCAATTCAGCATTGAAAAAGAACAGAAGGATCTGATCCCTGTTTTGAAAATGATCCTGACCGTAAACCCGGATATACAGATCATGGCATCGCCCTGGACAGCGCCAACCTGGATGAAAGACAATGAATCTTACATAGGAGGAAGCCTAAAACCGGAATACTACCAGGCTTATGCTAATTATCTGGTTAAATATATCAAAGCGATGGAAGCAGAAGGTATCAAGATTGATGCCTTAACTCCTCAAAATGAACCCTTGCATCCTGGTAATAATCCAAGCATGTATATGGAAGCCAAAGATCAGGCAGAATTTATTAAAACTGCATTAGGGCCAACTTTCCAATCTGCTGGTATAAAAACCAAGATCGTGATTTATGATCATAATGCTGATCGCCCTGATTATCCTATTTCTATTCTGAATGATCCGGATGCTAAAAAGTATATCGATGGTTCTGCTTTCCATTTATATGGTGGAAGTATCGATGCTTTAAGCGAAGTGCATAATGCACATCCTGATAAAAACATCTATTTCACAGAACAGTGGGTAGGCGGGCCGCAGGACTTTGGCGGTGAACTTAAGTGGCATGTTGAAAACCTGATTGTTGGTGCTATTCGTAATTGGAGCAAGACCGTTCTAGAATGGAACCTTGCTGCCGACAAAGATTATAATCCGCATACAGATCAGGGCGGTTGTACAAACTGCCTGGGTGCCCTTACTATTGATGGAAAGAATGTATCCCGTAATGTTGCTTATTATATTATCGGGCATGCCTCTAAGTTTGTTCCCAGCGGTTCTCAAAGAATTGAATCAGGAATCGTAGCAGGATTGCCGAATGTTGCTTTTCTTACTCCTGAAGGTAAAAAAGTTCTGATCGTACTTAATACTACAAAGGAGAGAAAAAGCTTCTTTATCAAAGATCAGGAGAAAGCAGTAAATACCTCCCTTGCTGCAGGATCGGTTGCTACCTTTATTTGGTAGGAAACGCATATGATTAAAAAATAAGAAAGCTATACGACAATTCGTATAGCTTTTTTTAATATCATAACCATTTAAATCTCTACATTTTGTTCATATCTTAACTTTGATGACTCAATGACTTTATTAAATATTCTGAATAGCCTTTGGTTGTCGCTTTCTTTTATGCGATATTTGAAAAAAAACCGTTTATTTGCGAAATAATTAATGGGTTTATATAGGTCCTGTTCAAAATAATTATAATTCTTATGAATAAAGTCGCTCGATTAGCTAATTTCATTTTATTTATCTGTCTATGCTTTACGTTTAACTTTTTGCAGGCCCAGGATATGTCAAATATCCGTGTAGACGAACTTTCCGATGCACAGGTTCGAAACTTTGTAAACCAGGTGGAAGCATCCGGGCTTTCAGAAGCTCAATTAGAACAAGTAGCCGCAGCGCGTGGGATGTCAGCAAGTGAAATTACAAAACTTCGCCAGCGAGTTAACAAAATGCCGTCTACAGCAAAATTGAGCAATCTTGCTAATCAATCTTCTATACGGCAAGACTCGATTAGTTCAACACTCCTTCAATCACCAGAGGAAATTAAAACAGAGGCAGAGAAAGCTTTGGATGAATTAAAATCCAAGATATTTGGCGCCTCTTTGTTCCAGAATGCTAACCCTCAGTTTGAGCCCAATCTTAATTTAGCTACTCCTAAAAACTATGTAATTGGTACAGGTGATGAATTAATGATTGAGATTTACGGCTACTCAGAAGCCAATTATAAATTAACAGTAAGTCCGGAAGGAAATATCAATATCCCTAATATCGGGGTAGTATCTGTTGCAGGTTCTACCATAGAAAGCGCCAGCTCAAGAATCAAAAATAGTTTATCAAGTATTTACTCTGGTATAAGTAATGGAACTACCAGTGTAAACATCACTCTAAGCAATATCCGGAGTATTAAAGTAGTTTTAACCGGTGAAATCGTTAAGCCCGGTACTTATACTTTGCCATCTGTAGCTTCTGCTTTTAATGCGCTTTATGCATCAGGAGGACCAACAGAAAATGGAACAATGCGTGACATTCGTATCATTCGTAACGGACGGTTAGTCTCAACGTTGGATGTTTACGATTTCTTAGTTGATGGGAGCTTAACCAATAACATTACTCTTCAGGACCAGGATGTCATTTTTGTTCCTACTTATTTCAAAAGAGTAGAACTGGTAGGTCAGGTTAAAAGGCCGGCGCTGTTTGAATTAAAGGCTGGTGAAACTTTCGATGATCTATTGAAATATGCAGGCGGCTTTACTGAATATGCTTATCAGGATCGCATCCAAGTATTAAAAAATACCGGTAGAGAAAGACGTATTGAGGATCTGCTATCCAGTCAGTTTAACCAATATGAGCCTGAGAGCGGCGATAAATTTACCATAACAAGAATATTAGAACGCTTCGAGAACAGGGTAACTATCAGCGGTGCTGTCTTTCGTCCGGGTAATTATGAACTTAGCCCTGGTCTCACACTTTCTATGCTTATTAAGAAAGCAGATGGTGTAAAAGAAGATGCTTTTTTAAACCTTGGATATATTGCCAGGCGAAAACCCGATTTGCAGCCCGAACAGCTTACCTTTAATGTTGCTAATATCTTAGCAGGAACAGATCCGGATATTCAATTGAAAAAGGAAGATAGGATTTTTATTTCCTCTATTTTTGATATAAAGGACGCCTATTCTTTAAAAATAGATGGAGAGATTCGTAATCCTGGCACGTATGATTATGCAGAAGGAAGAACAATAAAGGATCTGATACTTGAAGCGGGAGGGTTTAAAGAAAGTGCAACGCCTGTACGTATAGAAGTATCCAGAAGAATGACTGATACCGATATCACATCTAAAGAGGGTGATATGGCAGAGATATTCCAGTTAGACTTAAGTAAAAACTTTACAGGAAAAGATGCAAATTTTATTCTTCAACCCTTTGATATGATATTCATTAGAACGGCACCAGGTTATGAAACACAGAAGACGGTTCGAATTGAAGGAGAGGTACTCTATCCCGGAAATTATGCGATTAGCAAAAAAGATGAACGCCTTACTGATATAATACAAAGAGCCGGAGGGTTTACACCTTTTGCTTATATTAAAGGAGCATCGCTTAAAAGAACGGGTACCATAAGTTTGCAAGCTGCCGCGACCAGGGATGATCGAGTGGCCTTGCAGATGGAAAAAGAAGATGATCAACAGACATTGGAAACAATTACTGCTTTGCAAGATCCGAATGTAGCATTATCTCGACGAGAACTTCAACAAAAAATAAATAATGATTATGTTGGAGTTGATTTTGAAAAGATCCTTAACAAACCAGAAGATAAACAGAACCTTTTATTGCGTGATGGAGACGTTATTTTTATACCTAAGGAATTACAAACAGTAAAGGTTGGGGGAGAGGTCTTATCGCCTGTAACAGCTGTTTATGTAGATAACAGAGGTCTTAAATACTATATTTCACAAGCAGGCGGATTCTCAGAACAAGCTTTAAAGAAACGCTCTTATGTAGTATATGCAAATGGTTCTGTTAAGAGTACAAGCAACTTTTTGGGAATTCGTAGCTATCCTAACATAGAGCCTGGAGCCGAGGTCTTTGTGCCTATGAAACAGTACCGTGAAAAACAAACCTTAAGTCCACAAGCATGGGTTGGTATAGGTTCTACCATTGCCTCCATGGCAGCCATTATTTTCTCTATTATAAACAACAGCAAATAATTTTAATCTAATAATGAATATAAAGAATATATGTTGCATTGGGGCCGGTTATGTAGGCGGCCCGACCATGACCGTAATTGCGAATAAAAATCCGGATATTAAGGTAACCGTTGTAGATTTAAATCAGTCGCGTATTGCTGCTTGGAACGACCCTGATGTAAACAATATCCCCATCTATGAGCCTGGTTTATCTAAACTGGTAGAAAATGCCAGAGGAAAAAACCTTTTTTTTAGTACCGATGTAGATAAAGCTATCAATGAAGCAGAAATGATCTTTATTTCTGTTAACACCCCTACCAAAACCTATGGTAAAGGAAAGGGGATGGCGGCCGACTTAAAGTACATTGAACTATGTGCCAGGCAAATTGCCCGTGTGGCCACTTCAGATAAGATTGTAGTAGAGAAATCTACCTTACCGGTTCGTACAGCACAAGCCTTAAAAGCAATCCTGGATCATACAGGTAATGGTGTAAAGTTTCAGATCCTCTCCAATCCTGAGTTTTTAGCTGAAGGAACTGCCGTTCAGGATCTTTTAAGCCCGGATCGTGTATTAATTGGAGGAGAGCAGAGTGAAGAAGGAATAGAAGCAATCCAGGCTTTGGTTGATGTATATGCGCGTTGGGTGCCCTTAGAAAAGATATTAAGAACCAATGTTTGGTCATCTGAGCTTTCCAAACTTACTGCCAATGCGTTTTTGGCACAGCGGGTTTCTTCTATCAATGCCATATCAGAACTTTGCGAAGTAACGGGTGCCGATGTCGATGAAGTTTCAAAAGCCATTGGTATGGATAGCCGCATTGGCCCTAAATTCTTAAAAGCTTCAGTAGGCTTTGGTGGCTCTTGTTTTCAAAAAGATATCTTGAACCTGGTTTATATTGCAAAAACCTACGGTTTAAATGAAGTGGCTGATTATTGGGAACAGGTTATCATTATGAACGACCACCAAAAAGGAAGATTTGCCAATAAAATTGTAAACACTTTATATAATACGGTTTCAGGTAAGAAGATAGCATTCTTAGGCTGGGCATTTAAAAAAGATACCAATGATACGCGTGAATCTGCTGCTATTTACGTAGCAGATGCTCTATTGCATGAACAAGCAGAAATAACAGTTTACGATCCGAAAGTTAGTGCAGAACAGATCTATGCCGATCTGGATTATTTAAACTCACGGTCTCCGGAAGAAAATAGGAAATTTGTTAAAGTCGTTAACGACCCATACGAAGCATGTAACTCTGCTCATGCAATTGCAGTTTTAACCGAATGGGATGAGTTTAAAACCTACGATTGGAAGAAAGTATATGATGCAGTTATTAAACCTGCGTTCTTATTTGATGGAAGGAGTATTTTGGATGCGGATCAATTATCAGCGATCGGTTTCAAATATATCGGAATAGGAAAATAAATAGTGATTCTCACTGTTTAATATAAATATATAATGATAGATACAAACGTTTATACAATTGGTATTAGCTGTATTGGGAGTGGCGTAGGGCAATCCGTAATCACTTCCTGTCGCCTCTCAAATCTACCAATAAAGACTATTGGTTTTGGGACAAATGCGTTTGCCTTTGGAGCTTATGAATGTGATGCATTCGATTATACACCCACTATTTATGCAGATAATTTTATTGAGGAATTAATCAAGAAATGTAAGGAACACAAGGTTGATTTATTAATTCCAGGTAGAGACGATGAAGCATTAATATATGCTAAAAATAAAGAAAAGTTTGACTTGGCAGGTATAAAAACTATAGTTGCCGGTCAAGAGATTATTGAAATTTGTCGAGATAAAGAAAGGATGAGTCTGGATCTCAACCCTATTGTAAATGTATTTGTCGAGTGTTACAATAGAGAAGATTTAGAAAATATTATAAAAAGTGGAAAGGCTGATTTTCCTCTTATTGCTAAACCACGTGGAGGTTTTGCTTCCAAGGGTATTGAAATAATTTTAAATGAATCGGATTTTTCAAGAATAACTGACGATCATATTATTCAGGAACTTGCTATCCCTTTAGAAACGGACCCCAATTATCCATTTTATATGGATCAAATAGCAAAGAACAATAATCCCCAGGTTTCTGAAATATCGATACAAGTTGTATTGGGAGTTAATGGAGAATTATTAGGAAAAATGGCGTCGTTTAATAAATTAAATAACGGGGTGCCAATTGAAATCGTTCCTTATGAAGATGATCGGGTATGGGAAATTGTTGATAAGTTATTACCAGTATTTAAAGAAAAGGGATTTGTTGGTCCAATAAATATTCAAGGACGTTTAACAAAAAGAGGATTAAAACTATTTGAGATGAATCCCCGATTTACCGGGATTACAGGTCTCAGAGCCCTAATGGGTTTTAATGAAGTAGAAGCCTGTATAAAAAGTTGGTTAAATATTGGATCAAACAGTCGTCTGACTATTAATAATAATAGATTTGGAATTCGGCAAACTACTGATAAGTCTATTTCAATAGATCTTAATGAGGATGTGAAAGGATTCAGTCAAAATATAAATGGAAAAAATATAAAGCCTAAAAAAACTTTGGCAATTACAGGCGCTGCTGGTTTTTTGGGTCAATGTTTAGTTAATGAACTTGCTAAAGATGACTTATTTGAAATTATTGTTTTTGGACGTAATATTGAAAAGTTAGAAAACGTCTTTCCCGATACCAGAATAATAAAATACGATTATAATGCACTAAATGACAGTACTTTTGCTATTGGCAGTATTGATTTATTGGCTCATTTAGCATTCGCGCGACCACATTGTACAAACCAAGAAATTGCAGACAGTTTAGCATTTACTAATGATTTGTTTTTCAGACTAGCACAGAATCAAATTCCGGCAATTATTAATTTATCTTCTCAAAGTGTTTATGGCCAGGATACAGAACCTTTATGGAATGAAGATACACCTGTTGCACCTAAAATGCCATATGCTCAAGCAAAATATGCTACAGAGTTAATGTTAAAAAGCATTGAAAAATTAAATCCTCATATTAAAACAACTTCCTTAAGATTAGCTGCTCTATCTGGAGGCCAAAACGGTCTTCAACCAGTTGACTTTCTGTCTAAACTTGTTAAAAAAGCATTAACAGGTGAAGACATTCAAATTAAAGGCGGGCATCAGCAACTTGAGATCATGGATGTTAGGGATGCTGCCAGTTTTATTAAAGCAATTTTAGAATCGCCTGTTACATCGTGGAGACCTGTATATAATGTAGGAGCAGGAGAAGTATATAGTTTAAAAGAAATTGCCGAAAAAGTAGTTGACCAGGTAAAAGAACAAACAGGTATTTCTTCTAAGCTTTTGCTTTCTTCCGATGAGCTAAGTATGAAGTTTGGAATGGATAATAGCTTGATCATTAAGAGCCATAGTTTAAAGCCAAATCATAAACTTTCTTCAATAATAGAGTCATTAATTCACTATTTTATCGAAGAGTAAATTATTTGTACAATAGATCAGTTGCTAATTACAAGGAGGAATATGTGCGATAATATTAAGGTTAGTATTTGTTGTCTTACTTTTAATCATGAAAGATTTATTCAAAAAGCTTTAGATAGCTTTTTGATGCAAAAAACAAACTTTGGTTTCGAAATATTAATCCATGATGATGCATCAACAGACAGTACACAAGATATAATAAGAAACTATCAAGAAAAGTATCCGGATATTATAAAACCAATTTTCCAAACGGAAAATCAATGGTCAAAGGGCATTACTTCTTTATCTGCAACATATAATTTCCCTCGGGCAAAAGGTATTTATATCGCTATGTGTGAAGGCGATGATTATTGGACTGATTCTCTTAAATTACAAAAACAAGTTGATTTCTTAGATAAGAATTCACAATATTCTTTTGTTTGTGGTGGATTTATTATAAAAAATCAGGAGGAACAAACAGAAAGAATGCTTATAAAGGAAGAACTTGATCATCCTGATCATTCTTTCACAAAAGGTTTTGATATAACATTTAATAGGGTGAAAAAAGAATGGTTAATTAAAACATTAACTATTCTTTTTAGAAAAGACGCTTTTGATTTAAGTGTGATAAGAAAATATAAATATGCTCGCGATGTGCAGTTGTTTTATCATTTGTTAAAGTCAGGTAAAGGGTACTATCTTAAAGAAGTATTAGGAGCATATACTGTTCATGATAAGGGTGTTCATTCAGGCATTGGGGATTCAAATAAAAAGATAATTGCTTATAATGTATATGAAGAATTATATAGAATAAACTTAGACGAATATTCACGGTATAAATATTTTAACTTTGTATTACAAATTATAATTGCAATACCAAAAGACAAATCCTTTGTTTTCCCAAAATCTAAATTTAATTATTTTTTTGAGGCACTTAAGCTAGTAAAAAATAAAATAGAATTTTTTCGTCTGATAAAAGCTATGATTCCTTACTTATATCAAACGAAAAAATTAGCAGCAATAAATTAATCTATGTTTCAGGTATCTGTAATTATTCCCGTGTATAACGCCGTTAATTTTATTGAAAGAGCGGTAGAATCAATTATTCACCAAGATAAGGTAGGAGAAGTTATTTTAATAGATGATGGTTTTCCTGATGGAGCTTTAGAAATATGTAAAAATCTTGAAAAAAAATATAATAAGATAAAGGTTTTTCAACACCCTAATGGCGAAAATCTGGGTGCAGGTGCCAGCCGAAATTTAGGAATGAAAATTGCAAGCTGTCCATATATCGCTTTTTTGGATGCAGATGATTTTTGTTTGCCAGAACGTTTTAAAAAAACTGCTATTGCATTTAAACAAAATGAAGCCATTACTGCAGTTTACGAACCTGTTGGTACAGCTTATTTAAATGAGGAGGCTAAACGTGATTTTTGCAGATGGAGAAAGATAACAAAATCTGAAGCAGAAACATATTTAACTTATGTAAATAAAGAAGTGGAAGGGAGGGAGTTTTTGATTTCTCTTCTCAAAGGAAATAATGGAAGCCCTTGTACTGTTGGCATCACTCTAAAGAAAAGTGCTATTCAAGATATGTTGTGGTTTAATTCTAGTTTAACACTACATCAAGACTCCGAGTTTTGGGTTAGGCTTGCATACTATGGGTACTTTGCACCTGTTGAAAATGCGACACCGATTGGAATGAGGTATGTTCACTTAGAAAACCGCATTTCAAAAAGATCATTTCATTCAATTTTAAAAAAAGAAAAGGTACTATTCAATTGGGCAAAAAAGGAAATAAATGACCCGTTAATTTATCGATTAATCTTAAAAAGGTATATTTATTCACTGTTTCAGTCAAAATTGAACTCTGCTAATATATTTGCTCTATCTATTTGCAAGATATTCTATACTTTTGCAATAATTGTAAACCCTAAAAGCTGGAAATAAAGAGATTTATGACAACAACAAAATCCTTAGTTAATGATATCGTTAATAAGAAGGAAGTATCATTTCATGAGATTTATCTTTTTATTAAAAGCAAATTTATTTTTATTATCACTATTGCTATTGTTTTTGCAATAATTGGTATTATAAAAGGACTTACATCCAGAGATGAATTTGATACAACTTCGACGCTTTTATCAGAAAGCCCAGCTCTTCCTACAGTACCCGGACTAAGTAATATATTAAGTGGACAGTTTAGGCAAACTAACCAAGGCACAAGTGCTATTGGTCCTGATCTATATCCGGCGATTGTAAGTAGCGATAACTTCTTGCGTGACCTTTTAAAGGAAGAGTTCTACTTCGAAGAACAACAGAAGAAAATCACATTGGTAGATTATCTCACTGTTTATGATGAAATAGATCTAATTAGTTCACTTACACAAGCGCCAAAAAAATTATTAAGCATTTTTAATAAAAAACCAGCGTTAATAGATTCAAGTCAAAATTTTAACAGTACAAATGAAATAGTAGATACACTTGAAAATTTCAGAAGTGTATTAAAATATTCCGGAAAAGAACAGGCGGCATTAGATCGGTTAAGGGCACGGATTACAATGTCCAAGCTTACTCAATTATTTAAAGTTACAGTTAGAATGCCAGATCCTATCGTTGCAACTCAATTAAATCAATTAATAATTGATAAATTAATTATTTATGTTGACAAATATCAAACTGGAAAGGAAAAAGAAAATTACGACTTTATATTAAAACAGAAACAAGAGGCAGAAAAAAATTACATACGCTCACAACAAGCACTTGTTTATTTTCAAGATCATAATAGAGGTTTAATTAGTCAAACGGGACGAAGTAGGGAAACCCAACTTCAAAATGACTTTAATTTATCCTATAGTCTTTTCAATCAGCTTGCACAGCAATTAGATCAAGCCCAAATTAAGCTACAAGAAGCCAAGCCTGTTGTTAGTGTTTTTGAGCCACCAGTTGTACCTTTAGTTAAAGCAGCACCTAATATGGCTTCGTTAACTATTATTTTTACTTTGGTAGGTATATTTATTGGTTTAGCGATTATATTCATTCAAATTTTTATTGCATTTTTTAAAAAATGGGCTAATGGATAAAATCCCTTTTGTTTCTATTATTATGCCCGTTTATAATAATGAAAATGGGCTGAAACGAACTCTAAGCGCGCTAAATTTGCAAAGCTATCCACAAGATAAATGGGAACTTATTGTTATCGATAACAAGTCGGAAAATTACCCGGAAGAAATAGTAAGACCTTATATATTTGCTAAACTATTAAAAGAAGACTGTTTCCCCGAAAGTCCCTATTCTGCCAGGAATCGTGGTTTAGAAATAGCGAAAGGCGACGTTATTGTTTTTCTTGATACTACATGCATTCCTGTTATAAATTGGCTGGAGGAGGGTGTTAAAGCTTTAAACATTGCCGATATGGTAGGCGGAGATGTAGACTTTGATATTAATGAGAAAAGCTCTGCCGGAGAAATCTATGATAGTCTTTTCAATATACAGATGAAATCTAGTGTCGAAAAGAGAAAGGTTGCAAAGACCTGTAATTTATTTATTAAAAGGAATGTCTTTGAAAGTGTTGGTAAATTTCCAGAGGGTTTAAGATCCGGTGGTGATGTACGATGGACTGCTTTAGCTAATAAAATGGGCTATTCTATCCTTTTCTCAAATGAGGCCAAAGTAGTAATGAAACCCAGGAAGCTTCCTGACCTTATAAAAAAGCAATACCGTGTTGCAAAAGGCCAGCCAAAAATCTGGAAAGAATCTAATTTATTGGGTAAAAATCTAATAAAAAAAGTAATCCTTTGTTGGTTACCACCAAATCCAAAAGAATTGAACGAAAGGATATCTTCTACCAATAAATCATTTATAAAAGAGCATTTCCTATCACTATTTTTCATCGGCTGGCTACTTCGGCTGGTAAATGGTGCTGGGAATTTAGTTGGATTATTAAAATAAATAATGCTTAAATGAATATAAATAATCAGGTGCCTGATCATATTTTAGAAATAATAAATCGCCATTTAGATTACGTAGTGCCTGTAGCTAATAGAGGAGGCCTAATGGCGGCGGGGGTCAATGGTCCTTATTATGATGTTGAAACTCCAGTTCGAAATACTGCACATTGGTTAATTACTTTTGCTTTGCTTTTTAAAAGTACTGGAGAAGAACAATATAAACATGCCGCAAATAAGCTGCTAAATTTTTTATTGAATCCGGGAAAGCATTGCAAAGAACAAGTTTATGTTCATCGTCAGAAAAAAGGTAAAGATTGGTCAAATGGGATCATAGGTCAAGCCTGGGTTGTTGAGGCGCTTAATATTGCAGGAAAAATATTAAATTCAACTGATGCATCGAAAAAGGCAGTAGAAGCAGTTAATGTTTTTAAATTTAACAATTCACTTTCAGTATGGGATCGTATCGATGCTGCTGATGGAAGTAAAGCAATTGACTATACATTGAACCACCAACTTTGGTTCGCAGCAGCTAAGGCTGAGACCGATCATAGCTCTTATGTGGAGGTTGATACATTTCTAACCTCATTACAGAATGGAGCGTTTAGAGTCCGGTCGAATGGTTTGATATGTCACCTTCTTTATTCTTCGTCTTTCAAGGGTAAGCTTTTAGAATATCGTTATCTTCTTCTTGAAAAGAAAAATATGAAAGCCGTTTTAGTTAAAGAAATAGGTTACCATCTTTTCAATTTATATCCTTTGGCAAGGCTTTATCGTGTACGTTCTGAACATCCATTTTTTAAGACCGAAAAATTTATAAAGGCGCTTAACTATATGGTTTCTGAAGAATTTATTGAAGCCTTGGAGAATAATAAGTATGCCTATCCCTATAATTCTCCAGCCTTTGAAATGCCTTTGGCACTTTTTACATTTAAGCATTTGTTAAAAGAATCTATCGATATTGACGACATAATAAAAAGGCAATTACAAAAACAAGAAGAATTAACATTTGACTCAGAGAGTAAAGTATTTTCAAAAAACACAGATGATAGCCTTACCTTAACAGCGAGGTTATATGAATACATACTAGGATTAGAATACAAGAGTCATTAATTTGGAAAAAGGATGCTTCAGCTTGACTATAGAAAATTTTCCGGGCTTTTAATCCTATTCGCTTTTCTATTTCCTACATTTCCTGCAATTACAAGAACAGGAGATGCAGGAAGATTAGGTGATATGGTTATGGTGTTGGGAATTCTTTTTATAATTCTTGTATACTTTCTTGTTTTCAACAGGCGCATGAATACTAAAAATCTTGTTTTTAGTATTCTCTTTGCCGGAATCTTTTTTTTACTCATTAGTTTTTCAATAATCTTCGAAGTCCAATATATCAGTGTTCGAGATATATATGAGTACCATAAACCTATATATATCATCCTGATTTTTTCTTTCTTTCTTTCTTTTAATTGGACCACTGAAAATTTTAGACAATATTTTATAAAACCATTTATTTTTTTGTTTATCTTTTTCACCTGCTATGGATTAATTGAGGCATTTACTGGCCCTATAGGTCAATTCATCAGTTCCACTTTATATAAAAACCCCAGAGCTATTTTAGTTGGAAAAAGTACAGGTTCATTTGGTGTAACCTATTTTTTCGGGACTTTTATGCTTTTATCGACCTTCTTTTTTTTCTTTCGCTATGTTTTAAGAAAGCAGAAAGTAGATTTGTTTTGGTTCTTTGGTTCCATGATGGTTGTAATCGCTACCCAAAGTCGCACTATTTTTATAGCATTCGGTTTTGGATTAGTATACATATTTATGACTTATTGGCGATTTAAAGGTTTTCCTTTTAAAAAAGTATTGTATTTCGGAACCTTTTTTTTGGTAGCATTAATTGTGATATTATGGACACCAATAATGGATTGGGTGGCCAGTACATTTCCTTATCTATATTATGGAATTGAGTTTCTAATTAGAAGTGGAGGTGTAGATGAAAGTGGAGTAGGTTCAGCAAACGTCAGGTATCAACAATTACTCTGGGCATGGGATAACCAGTTTACCTATCCTATCATTGGTGCCGGTATTGGAAAAGCAACAGGGCCTCAATTGGAATCCTTTTATGCACTTTATTTGTTTCGATACGGTTTAATCGGAATAGTAATATCTGTTGGTTTATTAGTATTTAACTTTATCATGAGTTTAAAATGTTATTCTATTTCTAAAAAGTACGAAGACAAGAACACTTCCGCATTTTTCCTGGCGTTTTCTGTATTTTGTGTTGTATTGCCAATTTGTTCTTTATCAAGCGTCATGACGGATCAACCAAGACTTGCTATTTTATATTATGGGGCTACTGCAGCAATGATTGGATATTATAGAATTGTGAAACAAAAGCAGAATTCTTGTGAATAAGAGAATTGTTCATATTAGTTCTGTGCATGCCAGGTATGATAACAGAATATTGATAAAAGAATGCACCTCGTTAGCAAAAGCAGATTTTGATGTAAGTTTATTTATTGCTGATGGAAAGGGTAATGAATTGTTTCAGGGAGTTTCTATAATTGATGTAGGTGTCAAGAAAGGCATGTTTCATCGCCTGGGAGTTATTGTTCCCCGGATAGTGAAACAGGCACTGAAAATAAAACCTGAGGTATTTCATTTTCATGATCCTGAGTTAATACCTGCAGCGCTTCTCTTAAGGATATTAGGTTACAAAGTAATCTATGATATTCATGAAGATTATACAACATCGATTAGGCAAAAACCATATTTAAATTCATTCATTGCCAAATGTATTGCATTTTTGTTTAATTACTTTGAGAAGTTTTCAGCCGTTTTTTTTACAAATATTATTGCTGAAAAATATTATGCGGATCGTTTCCCAAATAGTACCGCAGTTTTAAACTATCCGATCCTTTCACAAGAAAAACTCTCAGATGCAATCTCAAGGAGCATCCCTCGGTCAGCTGATTTAATCTATACAGGAAATATAACGTATGATAGAGGAGCCTTGAATCATGCAAAAGTCCTCAATAAATTAGAGCATGTAAGCATAACAATGGTTGGTAAATGCAATGGTGCAATTGTTCCTTCGATTGAACAGGCAGCTGGAGCAGGAAAGGAAAGATTAAAATTGATTGGAGTGAACACTTTTGTAAATCCGGAATACATAGGAAACAAATACAAAGAGCAAAGCTGGCTTGCCGGATTAGCGTTGTTTCCTAAAACGTATCACTATGAGAAAAAAGAATTAACAAAGTTTTTCGAATATATGAAATACGGGATACCTATCATTTGTTCAGATTTTCCACATTGGAAAGAACTTATAGAAGATAATGAATGTGGTTTTGCTGTTGATCCGGATAGGATAGATGAAATCGATTCTGCAATCAACCAACTTCTGAATAATCCTTCTTTATATATTAAGATGAGTGAAAATGGAATGAATTTATATAATACTAAGTTTAATTGGAGTATAGAAGAGAAGAAATTAATTGCTCTTTATGCTCATATATTGGAATCGTAAAGCTAATTGGTATAAGGTTTGTACATATGTGAACGATTATGTTATCCGTTTAAAAGATTCAAATATGAACAAGTTTATAAAATCAAGCTTAGTAATATCTGTTTTTCCAGTACTTGTTTTTCTTATTTACAATCATTTTTCAGAAAACAGAGAATCGTTGCTGGTAAAATCTGCGAAGAGTAATACCGTTCAATCTAATAAAATACCAGTCTTAAGCTTCAATTCACCAGAGAATATTAAAATTTGGAAAGGGTCGAAAAACGCTGGTATTTCAATTGATAAAGGCAATTGGCCGTCGATGAATCAATCCTATGCTGAAATATCTTTTAAATCAGGTACTAATCTAAATCAAGGATCATCAATAGTTTATCTAAATAGCGATAAAGATGATACTGAAAACCCGGCAACTGTAACTACTAATCTAACCGGAAGTATCCAAGCACCTATTTCAATTCTCAAAAAAAATAATCAAGCTTTATCAGCTTATGACTTTTTGGAGTTTAAAACTTATAACCCTTCCAGCTTTCCTATTGACTATACTCTCAACATTAAAGATCCGGATGGAAGAAGAATGAGCATTTCTTTTTATATCTCTCTTAAAGCAAGAGAAGAAAAATTAATAACGATTGACTTAAAAGCATCTCCATTACTTCCATCCGTTGATTTAAATAATCGTTATTTAAGTACAAATAGTAAAAATGCGAATACACTCGAATTTAGCATTCCTTTATTACCGAAAGATGTAAACTTTTTTGTTTCAGAAATACAACTCATTAATGGCAGAAATCAAAAAATGGTTCAATCCAGGGCATTCAATGTTAATGAAAGAGATGGTTTTGATATATACCCAAAAAGTTCCATGGAGCAGATATTTCTTGAAAAGAATAAATTCAAAAGTGACGAATCACCCCAAAAACAATTTAAGCTGTATGCTGCTAAAAATGAATCCGAAAGTTTTCAAGCGGTTATATATCCTGGCAATACCCCATTAAAGAATGTTACGTGGTCCTTATCGCCATTAAAAAATGCGAATGGTGATTCTGTTTCAACAACAGTGAGTATGGTCGGTTACGTTCAGGTAAAACAACAGCCCCGGTATAGAATTCCATTTTTAGGATGGTATCCCGATCCTATTTTACCAATGCAATCTGTAAAATCTATTCCTGAAAACGAGGTTTTGCCATTATGGGTAAAAGCGGATATTTCTGCTGATGTCCCGGCAGGTATTTATAAAGGAGAGTTAACTGTCAATTCAGATAAAGGATCAAAGAAGCTTGATATAGAATTAGAGGTATGGGATTTTCAGCTTCCTAAGACTAGTGATTTTAGAATGTTAAGTCAGTTTATCAGGTTGAATAGTATGTCCCAATTTATGCCTCCGAAAGAGCCTGCCAGTTCTTTTAAAGAACGCAGCAATCAATTAACCGAGCGTTTTGAAAATTGGATGCTATCTTATAAAATACAACCCGGTAATATCTATTCTTCACAACCACCACAATGGAATACTGAACGATTAAAGGAATTAGTTAATCGAGGCTTGAATGCTATCAATTTAAGTTATATAAAGATTGATCGGAATAATGCCAATAATTATAATGAGGCGGAGTATTGGAAAATTGTTGAAACTCAAATTAAAAATATCAAAAATTATATTCCTCAATTACAAGAATCTGGAGTTTGGGATAATAGTGATGTCATGAAATATATATTTTTATTTGATGAATGGCCTGGGAGGAATATTGACATTGTATATAAAACTGCTGCCAGGTTAAAGCAGGAGTTTCCTACAGTTAAACTTATTACAACAGCTACTGATGTTACATATGGGCTTAATAAACAAGATGGAAATTTGATTGATATTTGGATTCCACATGTGAATGTTCTGCAATCCAATAAAATGTATATGGATTATGCCCGTACGCAGAATCGCCAATTTGGTTGGTATTTTGCTGTGGGTGCTTATGCACCTTATCCAAATTTCTGGATAGAGAACGATGTTATTCAATCGCGTATTTCTATGGGTGCTTTAAGCTATATGTATAATACTCCTATATTTGTTTATTGGGCCGTTAATCGTTGGTTTAATAATAATCCTAAACTTCTTGCAAACGGCCCTAAAACTACCTGGAAGCCAGATAGCTATGGAACTAAAGCAAAAAATATAGCTGATGGTGAGGGTAGTATTTTCTATGCAAAAGTTAGTAATGATAATTTGGGGGTTGAACCTGTGTCTACTCTGCGTATGGAAAATGTACGTGATGGGATAGAAGATTACGAATATTATGTTTTGCTAAATGAGGCTTATCAAAACAAGCAACTTTCTAAAGCTACTGTTAGCTCAACAGTTATAAAAAATGTTGCAGAATATACAGATGACCCGAATGTATTGTTAAACGAGCGAATCAGAATAGCAAAAGAGATATTAAGACTGAAGAACTGAAGAATTAATTAAAAGGTTTTAATGGATTGCTACCGCCACCCCATTGTCTTAGGCTATCCCATATATCAGTGGTTGACTCTTGTTCCGGTACAATTATATTGTTAACAGCAGACTGGCCTAATCTTCTTTCAAGCTGTGTAATAAATAAACTCCTCGGTGAAACCCGTACTCCTGAACTTGCCCAATACCCATTTCCATCCAAGTTTACTCCAGTACAGCCTATACACCAATTGGTAGAACCAGGAGCATTATCTACAGTGAATACTTTTGTCGCATGGCTGTTCCAAAATAATATTTGAGCACCTGTCCAACCATGACCGCTCCCAGCTTCACCGCGATTATAAGCTTTTATACGAGCTGACGAAATATTATCATACAAAGTTCCCGTAGCCCAGCGATGATGAGGTCCAGTGTCATTAGATGAGTTAATAGCAAGGCAATCTAAGAATACATTTGGACCACCAACTCTTGAACCTGTAGCAAAATCGTGTCTTCCTTCTTCACTATAGCAACGTTGAAAGAAGTTCCCCATACCACCACCTATGTAAAAATAATAACGTCGGGGGCTAAGAACGATGGAACGTGGATCTAACATAGCACAATCTTGTATCGTGTTAAAGTCTGACTTGCCATTCATGGTGACAGCGGCATAGGCAAAATACTGAACAGTAACATTTCTTACCCAGCAATTAGTCACATCATCCATTCTTATACCCGTCCAGGTGTGGCGCTCATCAGTTACACTTTTATAAATAGACTCCAATCGAACATTTTCGACAGCTGAATGATTCAATCTTTTCGGATACGAAACTACCCTCACTGTCCCGCCACCAAATTCTTCACTTATTATATCAACCATGGGTATATCCAGAAATAATTTATTTCCTTCAATCTTTGTTATGGCTCTTCTATGCTGTAATTGATATGCAGGTGCATTCCAACCATATGCCTCCATACCAATTAAATCTATCCAACTACTATTTGTAGTTTTAGTAATTACAACGGTATCTCCTACATTAAAACCACCGGCACTCTCTACTTCAATGCTTTTATCGGCTATATTCACTGTTTTCTTACTTATTTTGGTACGTACTCCTTTATCGATTTCTGCACCATCTCCAACAAAGTGAATTAAAGCGAAATTTACTACATTCGAAGCATTGCTGAATGCCAATTCTTCACTTTCTCCTTTTACCCAACCCTGGCCTTCGCTAGTTGCCAATAAAACAGTACCATCTTTCCCTTGGCCTTCTCCTCTTATTACAATTCCTGAAGAACGAATATATAATGTATTATCAACATGATATGTTCCTGACTTTAAAAGAATAGCTCCTTTAAAACCATTTACAAGGGGCATGTTAGAAACCTGATTAATAGCATCTTGTATTTGTTGTCTATCATTCTCACCATTTGGAGTTAGTGTAATTTTAACCGGAACAAGAGGAATGGGCTTTTCATTTTTCTCATATCCTGCAAAAGAAAAATCGGGGAAATTTTCAAAATTTACAGTAAGTTTGGTGTGATTTCCTTCTTTAAAAGTTATGGTCTCTTTTTTACAAGACACAAACAATAAAGAAATAATTAAATGAAATACATATGTATATTTTCTCATAAACAATTAGTCAAATAAAAACAACAGCAATCAAATATATTAAAAAGTATTATATTGCCGTAAAATAATGGTTATGCTTCGAAATTGTCTCCTCGCTTTTCATTTTTTGATACTATTTTTCTGTTTTCAACCACAGTTATTTGCTCAATTTGCTCCTTCAATATATATTAATTCGCAATTCGCCCTGGATGATTTGTCAAAAAATTACAACATGGGTTATGGGGGAGGTTTATCCGGTCATTATTCCATTCATGAAGATGTCGGGCTTTTACTTTCTGCCGGTTACGTTAAAATACCGGGTAAAGAAATATCTGATTCTTATTTATCTTATCAATTACCTGCAATTACTGCTTTCCCAATAAATTTAGGTGTAGATTACACGCTAACCAGACATTTCTTTCTAAGAGGCCAGGGCGGACTTCTGATTTTTAATGAACCTGAAAAGGTTTTAGGATTAAGTGCGTCAGGAGGCCTCGGTCTAAGAGTTAGTCTTTTTGAATTTACTACCAGTTTAACACACTGGAAAAAAGACGGGCATACAAATTTTGTTAATTTGCAACTTGCCTATAAGTTCTGGAGATGAATATACTTTATATACACCAATACTTCACCACTCCTTCAGAACCCGGTGGAACCAGATCATATTGGATTGCAAAGGAACTTATAGAGCATGGTCATCAGGTAACTATGCTTACTTCAAGTTCTTCTATTCAAGATAATATACTAAAAGAGAATATTGATGGAATCGATGTTGTCTATTTATCTGTACCCTATAACCAACAGATGAATATTTGGGATCGAGCGAAGTCTTTTTTTAAGTTCATGTGGAGATCTTCTATGATAGCTCTTAAAATGAAAGATATTGATTTAGTGATAGCAACTTCAACGCCTTTAACCGTAGGATTACCTGCTTTACTATTGAAAAAAATCAAACATAAACCTTTCATATTTGAAGTACGTGATTTATGGCCGGAAGTACCGATACAAATGAAAGGTATAAAGAATCCTGTATTAATAGGACTTTTAAAATGGTTTGAGAAAACAATTTATAAAAACGCTGTTCATATTGTTGCACTTTCGCCGGGAATGGCTGATGGGGTAAGACAGAATAATATTGACGATAAGAAAATTTCTATTATACCTAACATGGCTAAAATAGACTGCTTTTGCCCTTGTGAAAAAAACAGTCAATTGATTAAAGACTTCGGACTTCGGGAGAATAGCTTTAAAGTAATTCATTTTGGAGCCCTGGGTATTGCAAATGGCGCATCAACTATAATTGAAAGTGCGAAATTATTGAAAGATAATGAGACTGTGGAGTTCATATTTATTGGTGGCGGATCAGAAGAAAATACATTAAAGAGCCTGTGCAATGAATATAATTTAAAGAATGTTCATTTTTTAGGGAAATTTCCGATGTCTAAAACATCTGAAATCGTAAACCTCTGTGATGTGTCCATTGTAAGCTTCATGGACCTTCCCATTCTATATACAAACTCTCCAAATAAACTATTTGATTCATTATCTGCAGGGAAACCAATCATAGTTAATTCCGCCGGGTGGACCAAAGATCTGGTAGAAGAATATGAATGTGGTTATTATGTTAATCCTAATAATCCTCAAGAATTGATAGATAGAATTCTCTTCTTAAAAGAAAATTTAACAGTGGCTAAACAATTAGGAATAAATGCACGAAACATTGCAGAAACAAAATACGATAAATCAATCTTATGTGCCCAATTTGTTGCAACTGTTGAGAGGCTATCATAGATTTCTCTTGCAATGAATTAACATACAATAAGCGTTATTTTATTATTCCAATATCAAACTTTTAATATTTCAATTCTTATCTTACTTTTGCTAACAATTGGTTTTAAAAAATGTAAGTATCGTTATTTAATAACTTTAAAACTATCGTTCGTAAAGAACCATACAATATATAATTTACATAGGTCCTATTAATCATAAATGAAATCAGGTTTTAAAAACACCTTTTTAGGTTATTTTCAATTTTATTATAGTATTATAGGGAGTAGATTCCTGGTAAATTTAGGTCTAAGTGTTTCAATAAGTTTTCTCGACGGGTTAGGTTTAGCAATGTTTATTCCTCTATTGCAAGCAGTAGGTGAAGACGGGACTATTAAAGATAACAATGTTGAAGGTAACTTAAGCTATTTTACAGACTTTATACAAAGCTTAGGTTTTAACTTATCAATCGTTACTATCTTATTGTTTTTAGTATTTATCTTCGGACTTAAAGGGTTGATGAGATTCATCCAAATGTCATATCAGGTAAATCTAAGATATCTGTTTATAAAGAAAGTACGCTTTACATTATTAAACTCTTTAATGAATCTAAAATATAGAGGATTCTTAAAGCTTGATGCTGGAAAAATTCAAAATACTTTAACAAGTGAGGTTGCAAGACTATTTCAAGGAATGAATTTTTATTTTACTGCAGCTCAATCTTTAGCTATGTTAATGACCTATGTTTTCTTAGCCTTCCTTGCAAATTATCAATTCGCATTTCTGGTAGCTATAGGTGCAGGTTTATCAAATCTAATATATAGACGAATTTATAATGCGACTAAATCCGGTTCAATAGAATTATCAAAAAAAGGTAATGCGTTTAATGGGTTCTTAATACAAGCCATTCATAATTTTAAATATTTAAAATCTACTAATTATTTCAGTGTATTTTCTAAAAAACTGAAAGGTGTTATTATTGAAACAGAGTTAATAAATAAAAAATTAGGAATATATAATGCTATCACGACTTCGGTCCGGGAGCCTTTAATTATTATAATTGTTGCCCTTGTGATCTTTATTCAAACAGCATGGATGGGATCAAGCCTAACTTCTATTATTTTAAGTCTTTTACTTTTTTACCGGGCATTGTCATTTTTGATGACTGTTCAAAATAATTGGCAAGGTTTTATCCAGACTATAGGGTCAATGAATGCTGTATCTACGATTGTCATACAAATGGAGAATGAAAAAGAAGCATATTCTCCAACTATTTTTGATGGTTTCACTAAGGAGATTACACTTAAGAATATTATTTTTTCTTATACTAATCATAATATTATCAATAATTTAAGTATAAATATTCCTAAAAATCAAACAATAGCTCTTGTTGGTGAAAGTGGTTCAGGAAAAACAACAATAGCTAATTTAATAGCAGGACTTATTGAGCCAAGTGAAGGAGCAATTTATGTTGATAATGTAAAATTGGATACTTATAACCTTGGTAGTTACAGAAGTAAAATTGGATTTATTTCACAGGAACCAGTTATATTCAGAGATGATATTTTTAATAATATCACTTTTTGGGCAGAAAGAACACCAGAAAATGAAAGGAATTTCTGGAGAGTAATAAAGCTGGCTTCTTTAGATGATTTTATTTTATCTCTACCTGAAAAAGATTTAACTTTATTAGGAGACAATGGCATTTTGATTTCCGGAGGGCAGAAACAAAGAATTTCTATTGCCCGTGAGTTATATAAGAATGTAGAAATTTTAATTCTGGATGAAGCTACATCAGCTCTTGATTCCGAAACAGAACGAGTTATCCAGGATAACATTGATAAATTGCACGGAAGTTATACTATGATTATTATAGCTCATCGGTTATCTACAATTAAGGAGGCTGATTGTATTTATCTTTTAGATAAAGGCTCAGTCAAGTCATCTGGAGATTTTAAGACAATGTTAGAAACTTCATCGAAATTTAGACATATGATTTCTTTACAGGAATTAAATTAATTTGAATTAATGAAATATTAACAATATGGAAAATAACCCTTTTATCAAAATAGGTGATCGTAAAATTGGCTATGATTTTGATCCTTTAGTAATAGCAGAAATAGGAATCAATCATGGAGGTTCATTAAAAACTGCTTTCGAAATGGTTGATGCAGCTCATGCCGCAGGTGCTGAGGTGATAAAGCATCAAACACATATTGTTGAAGATGAAATGAGTGGCGATGCCAAAAAAGTTATTCCCGGCAATGCTGATGTTTCTATATATGAAATTATGGAAAGCTGTTCTTTAAATGAAGACGATGAAAAAGCTTTGATGGATTATGTCGAATCAAAAGGGATGATTTTTATAAGCACACCTTTTTCAAGAGCAGCGGCAGATAGATTAAATAAATTTAATGTATCTGCATATAAGATTGGTTCCGGCGAATGTAATAATTATCCTCTTCTTGAACATGTTTCAAAATTTGGAAAACCAATTATAATGAGTACAGGAATGAATACTATTGAAAATATAGAAAAAGCTGTCTCAATATTCCGAAAACATAATATTCCGTATGCTTTATTGCATTGCACCAATATTTATCCAACCCCACCGCATTTGGTTAGATTAGGTGCAATGGTGGAGTTGTCAAAAACATTTCCTGATGCTGTTGTAGGACTATCAGATCATACTGTGGATAATTTAGCTTGTTTAGGTGCAGTAGCCTTAGGCGCTTCAATTCTGGAACGACATTTTACTGATAGTATGGATAGGCCCGGCCCGGATATTATTTGCTCAATGGACCCAAAAGCTTTAAATGAATTAATTGAAGGTTCAAAAATATTAAAACAGGAAAGAGGCGGTAAAAAAGGGTTGATTGAAGAAGAACAGGTAACAATAGATTTTGCTTATGCGTCAGTAGTGACAATAGATGATATTGCTGAAGGAGAAGAATTTACTGAAAATAATATTTGGGTTAAAAGACCTGGAACGGGTGAGATATTAGCAGAAGACTATAATAATGTACTTGGAAAAAAGGCTACAAAAGCATTGAGAAAAGACGTTCATGTTAGCTGGTCAGATATAATTTAAAATGAGTAAGAAAATTCTATTTATTACAGGAACCCGTGCAGACTTTGGTAAATTAAAACCATTGATGAAGGTTGTTCAGGATGATCCTCAATTTGAATGTTTTATTTTTGGTACAGGCATGCATATGCTTTCTAAGTATGGAGATACTATAAAAGAGATAAAACGTTCAGGTTTTGATAATATCTTTATGTATATAAATCAAATGGAAGGTGAGAGTATGGAAATAATACTCGCGAATACCATTACTGGTTTAACACGTTATTTACAGGAATATAATATTGACCTTGTAGTAATACACGGCGATAGGATTGAAGCTCTTGCAGGAGCTATTGTTGGCGCATTAAGAAATACATTAGTTGCACATGTAGAAGGCGGCGAAATTTCGGGTACGATCGACGATTTAATCCGTCATGCTGCTTCGAAGCTCTCACACATTCATTTTGTTGCCAACAACGACGCAAAAAAGAGATTGAAGCAGTTGGGTGAAACAACGACAAGTATTTACAAGATCGGATCACCCGATATTGATATTATGCTTTCAGACTCACTTCCAACTATTGAGGAGGTAAAGCAAAGATATCAAATCAGTTTTGATAATTATGCAATTGCTATGCTTCATCCGGTTACTACAGAATTAGATATTCAGGAAGAAAACGCAATTAAATTTGTAGAAGCACTTTTAAAAAGTGGCAGGAATTACGTAGTTATCTATCCAAATAATGACCTTGGTTCAGATAAGATTTATAATATATATAAGAAAGAATTAGAAGATCATAAAAATATCAAAATTTTCCCATCTGTTCGATTCGAGTATTTTCTATCTCTTTTAAAATATACTGACTTTATAATTGGGAACTCAAGTGCAGGTATACATGAAGCGCCGGTTTATGGAGTTCCCAGTATTAATGTAGGAACCAGGCAAAACAATAGATTTCAATATGAGTCTATATTTAACGTCGATTTCGATGTTGACAAAATATTAGAAAAAATTAACATTGTAACAGGGTTAAATAGATTTGTTCCTTGTGATCATTTCGGAAATGGGAAAAGTGCAGAGAATTTTTTAAAAGCTATAAAATCTGAAGAACTGTGGCAAATATCTAAACAGAAAGTATTTAGCGACATAAAATTTTATTAACTTTTATAATGTATAAAGGCAAAAGTATTTTAGCACTTATAACTGCAAGGGGCGGTTCAAAAGGAATACCCGGAAAGAACATAATAGATCTGGGAGGGAAACCATTAATAGCATGGACCATTGATGCGGCCTTAAAAAGTGAATATATAGATAGGTTGATAATATCAAGTGATGATATTAATATTATTAATATAGCCCGGCAGTTTGGTTGCGAGGCTCCATTTATCAGGCCTGCAGAACTTGCAACAGATACAAGCACAAGTATGGATGCAATTATGCATGCATTAAATAATATTAATGAAACCTATGATTATTTAATGCTGCTTCAACCCACTTCACCGTTTAGGACTACCACTCATATTGATGACTGCATTTCAATGACTATTGATGAAGGTCGCCAATTATCAGTTTCAGTAGTAAAAGTTCATAAACATCCTCAGTACATGTTCTATAAGGGAGAAGATGATTTGTTAAAACCAGTTATTTCTTTTGAAGTTAATAAGAGGAGACAAGATCAAACTTCTGTTTATGAGCATAACGGTGCATTATATTTTTCGAAGATTGATTTCTTAAAAAAGGTTCAGACATACAATATAGAAGAGGCTTATGGTTTTGAGATGACAGGTTATGCAAACCTGGATCTGGACGAGATTTCTGATCTGGAATATGCAAATTATTTAATTGAAAAAAAATTGGTTTGATGAGAATCTTACATCTGGCTGCATTTAATGGTAATATTGGAGATAATGCGAGCCATATCGGTTTAAGAAAAGTATTGTCCGAAATTATACAAGAAAGTTATACAATAGACAATCTTGAAATTAGAAAATTTTATAATAATTATAACTTACCTGATAAACATTCGTTCGATGCAGCTTTTGCTGAACTGGTTAATCAGTATGATTTGTTCATTATAGGCGGGGGAGGCTTTTTAGATTTTTGGGTTGAAAATAGTGTCACGGGCACTACTTTAAATATAAGTAATGAAATACTTGATTTAATAAAAACCCCCATTGCCATTATAAGTGTCGGAAGCATACCACATAAAGAGGTTCCTGAAGGTAATATTGAGAAGTTCAGAAACTTTTTAGATAAATTGTTAAACAAAAAGAATGTCTTTATTGCAGTAAGGAACGACGGATCAAAAGATATCTTAAATGATCTCATCGGATCAGATTATGCTAATGCAATTCCGGAAGTTTTAGATAGCGGTTTTTTTTACGAAAACAATGGAGACTTATATAAGCCCAGCCAAAAAGAATACATATTGATTAACACTACGTCTGATCAAGTGTTAATGAATAACCGGGAAATGGGAAAGATTGAAACAAGTCTTTATACAAAGGAGATGTCCAAAGTAGTTAACCATATTTTGAAAAACACAGACAAGGATATCGTTTTTTCCCCTCATATTTACAGTGATTATAATGCAATAAATCAGCTGTTGATCAATGTAAATGATTACGATATAAGAACCAGAATTGGAATTACTCCATTTTCACAGGGTGATTATGGATGTAATCAAATCTTTTCTGCATATAAAAATAGTTCTTTAGTTTTAGGGATGCGTTTTCATGCTAATGTATGCTCTATTGCGATGAATAAACAATGTATAGGTATTGCTGCATTAGACAGAATAACGAATATGTATAAAAGTTTACATCTTTCTGAGCGTATCGTTCATGTAGACAGAGAGTTTAGTGATGAATTAATACAAAAAATCCACCATACGATTGATAATCATTTAGCTTCTGATATTGATAATCTCACTTTAAAAAAAGAGCAAACCATCAGTTTATACAAAGGCATATTAGGCTCTTTACTATAACATTAAGAGTTTAAATTATCTGTATTTATAATTAAGTCGATTCGTTAAAATAGATGAAAAAAAGAATATTAGTTTTTGAAAGTTGGCATAGGTCTCCTCAATTTGAAACAGGCCTTGAAATATCAGAACTGCATGCGCTTGAAGGAGATGAAGTTACTTATATTAATATCGGAGGTAAACTTCCTTTTCTGGAATGGCATAAAATTGAAAAAAGTGGCATTTTAAAAAAACTTTATACGTACAGTTATAATTATAAAATTGGTCAGGCAAAAAAACTGATTCATCCTTCAGTTAAAATTATAAAAGAAGATAAATTATCAGATGCTGATAAAGAGGTCCTAAAGACGGAGTATTCGTTTCTAGATATTGAAGACTTAAAAGGGTTTGAAAGAAATGGTATTGAAATTGGAATGGCTGCTGCATCATCCCTAATATCAATGACGAATGACTTGAGCCCTGATACGGTAAAATATAAAGAATTAATTAATTCAATTATACATTCATCCATTATTGTTGCTATTACATTTGAGCGTTATCTGGAAGAAATAAAGCCGGATCTTGTTTATTTTAGAAATGGCAGAGTCGCAGTCTATAGGCCGGTACTTAGATTATGTCAACAAAAAGGAATTGAATTCCGTGTTCATGATAGAGGAAGTAACAAATTCCGTTATTCGGTTGGCAATAATATAAGACATAGTTTTGAGATGATAAATGATCAAATTCATCAGGCTTGGAATGATGCTGATCCATTAGAAAAATATGGAATTGCAGAACAATATTATAATGAACGCAGGCAAGGGAAAGAGTTAAGTTGGAAGAGCTTTGTAAAAGGGCAGATAATCGGCATCCTTCCTGAAGGATGGGACAATAGCAAGTATAATATCGTATTCTTTACATCATCAATGGCAGAGTATGCTGCGGTAAGTTCAGGAATAAATCTGAATATATTATTTACGAGTCAGCCGACTGCAGTTCTTGAAATTGCTGAATATTTATCTGCTTTTCCGGATATTCATTTTTATGTACGGCTTCATCCAAACCTTTTAAACCAGAGCGACAATGAAAAAAATATCTGGTCTGCAATGAAGCATCCAAGTATTCGTTTTATTTATCCGGATTCAGAAGTAAGTACCTATACTTTGATCGATCAATCAAATATTATTATGAGTTATCGTTCTATGGTAAGTATAGAGGCGTCGTTTGCTGAAAAACCATCAATTATATTAAGCCGCGCATGGTATGAACAACTGAATGCGGTTTATATTCCTAAAGATAAAGCTGAGTTATTTGAAATGCTAACTTCAAAAACACTTCAGGCTAAACCACAGCAAGGGAGTAGCATGTTTGGCTATTATATGAAAACTTTCGGAATCGACCATAAGCTATATTCTCCGAATGATTTACATTCAGGGTCATTTAAAGGCGTAGACTTACAGATAGAACCTTGGGTTTCGAGATTCTATAAATTTAATAGAAAGCTATTAATCAGAGTTTATAGAAAAATACGCACATTTATCTCATAATTTAATTAAGTTTAGGTATGATACCCGTAACCAAACCTTTTCTTCCGCCTGTAGAAGCTTATCAGAAACATATTTATGAAATCTGGAATAGGCGGTGGCTTACGAATAATGGCCCATTAGTAAATGAACTGGAGCTTGATCTAAAGAAATATTTAGACATAAAACATATTTTATATTTATCTAATGGTACTATTGCCCTTCAATTAGCCATTAAAGCATTGGGGCTTAAGGATGAGATCATTACAACTCCTTTTAGCTATGTAGCTACTACTTCGTCTATTGTTTGGGAGAATTGTAAACCGGTTTTTGTTGACATTGATGAAGAAACATTAAACATTGATGTAAAAAAAATTGAGTCAGCTATAACAAATAATACTACTGCTATATTAGCAACACACTGCTTTGGCAATACTGCAAATATTGATGCTATAACTAAAATAGCAAATCGCTATAATTTAAAAGTGATTTATGATGCAGCTCATTGTTTTGGAACCCTATATAAAGGTCGATCTGCATTTGATTATGGCGATATAAGCACTACAAGCTTCCATGCCACTAAGTTATTTCACACGATTGAAGGTGGAGCCGTTTTCACACAGGATTCTCAATTATTAAAGAAATTATCATATATGCGTAATTTCGGGCATAATGGACCAGAAGAATTTCAGGGTTTGGGAATCAATGGGAAAAACTCTGAGTTTCACGCTGCCATGGGAATCGTGAATCTGGAGCATATTGACGAAATACTCAATAAACGCAAAGAGCAGTCTTTATTGTATGACTCCTTATTGCGGAACTTAAAAATACGCAAACCCAAAATTGAGAAAGATTGTACATATAATTATGCTTATTACCCAATAATATTTGATACAGAAGAGCAATTGTTAAAGAGCAAAAGCACACTTGAGATACGAAATATTTTTCCAAGAAGATATTTTTATCCATCTCTAAATCTATTACCTTATTTAACTAATCAGCCAACCCCTATAAGTGAGAGTATTAGTAAAAGAATTATGTGTTTACCATTATACCATGACCTTACTTCTGCTGAAATAGAAATGATTTGCAGATTTCTTTTACGCGTTCAAAACAACTAATTCTATTATTAATTTAATTGCTTTATTTAACTACAAAAACACCATAAGATAGATATAATCATGGTAAACAATTGAGATGAATATATATATTAATTATTTCAAAACCTTTTTTGATTTCATTTCTGCACTCATAGGCTTCCTTATCCTTTCGCCTATATTTATTTTTATTGTGGTCTTTTTATATATCGCTAATCAGAGACTACCTTTTTTCTTTCAACTACGGCCTGGTAAAGATGGAAAGCCTTTTTATGTGATCAAGTTCAAAACGATGAATGATAAAAAGGATGAAAGAGGTAATTTGCTGCCTGATGCAGACCGGTTGACCAATATTGGTTCTTTTATTCGTAAAACATCTTTGGATGAAATCCCTCAATTGCTTAATGTAATTAAAGGAGATATGAGTTTGGTAGGTCCACGTCCTTTATTAATGGAGTATCTTCCTTTATATGATGAAAGACAGGCACGAAGGCATAAAGTTAAACCAGGAATAACAGGTTGGGCTCAGGTAAACGGAAGAAACGCCATTTCCTGGAAAGAAAAATTTGAATATGATGTTTGGTATGTGGATAATATTTCATTTCCTTTGGATATAAAAATTTTGTTTATGACCGTTCTCAAGGTGTTTAAAAGCGAGGGGATTTCTCAAGACGGCCAATCGACTGCTGAAAAGTTTAAAGGAAATAAATAATGGTATATCTAATTGGCGCAAGCGGGCATGCAAAGGTAGTTATCGAGATTCTTGAAAAACAGAATATACCTATTGGTGGCCTTTTGGATGCCAATCCTGAAATTAAATCATTATTAAACTATGACGTTTATAAAGACCTCCCTGTATCCTTTAACCCGGATCATGATAAAATAATTATTTCTATTGGAAATAATTCTATTCGTAAAAAGATCGCTCTTTCATTAATTCATCAATTTATTTCAGCTATTCATACGAATGCGAATATTTCTTCACGAGCTGAAATAGATACAGGAACTGTTGTTATGGCAGGTGCATCTATTAACTCAGATGTTAAAATTGGCAAGCAGGTTATTATTAATACAAATGCCTCTGTTGATCATGATTGCATTATCGGAGATTTTGTCCATATTTCTCCAAATGTAGCTCTTGGTGGAGACGTGCAAGTAGGTGAGGGTACACATATAGGGATTGGAGCTTGCGTAATTCAAGGGATAAGAATTGGAAAATGGTGTACAATTGGTGCAGGATCAGTTATTATTAGAGACGTTCCGGATGGTGCAATAGTAGTTGGCAATCCGGGGAAAATTATAAAATACAGAGATAGACATGAATTCTAAAATATGGCTTTCATCCCCACATATGGGTGGAACAGAATTGAATTATATACATGAAGCTTTTGATACCAATTGGGTAGCCCCATTAGGACCTAATGTAAACGGCTTTGAAGAAGATATTACAAATTTTCTTGGTAATGATGTTCAGGTTGCAGCATTAAGTTCAGGTACAGCTGCCATTCATTTAGGATTAATTCTTTTAAATGTAAAAGCCGGAGACGAGGTAATTTGCCAGTCCATGACATTTTCAGCTTCTGCCAATCCTATTTTATATCAGGGAGCTACCCCAATCTTTGTAGATAGTGAAAGAGAAACATGGAACATGTGTCCAGATAGTTTAGAAGAAGCTATTAAAGATCGCATAAAGAAAGGAAAAAAGCCAAAGGCTATTATTGGCGTCCATCTATATGGAATGCCTTATAAAGTTGATGAAATAAATGCTATCGCAAAAAAATACGATATTCCTGTTTTAGAAGATTCAGCTGAAGCTTTAGGAAGTATTTACAAAGGCAGAAAGTGTGGAACATTAGCTGATATCTCTATTTTATCTTTTAATGGGAATAAAATTATTACCACTTCCGGAGGCGGGGCTTTAGTGTCCCGTTCGAAAGAGATAAAGGATAAAGCTGTTTTCTATGCTACCCAATCGCGTGATCAGGCACCACATTATCAGCACTCGTATATAGGATTTAACTATAGGCTTTCTAATATTTCAGCAGGAATAGGAAGAGGACAAATGCAAGTACTGCAAGAACGAGTGGATCAACGCAGGAACAATTTTGAATTCTATAAAACCGCATTATCTGAAATTAACGGAATTGAATTCGTGAATGAGCCGGTTGGTTATCACAGTAACCGTTGGTTATCAACCATTCTTGTACACTCGGAATTAAACGGTGGTATTTCAAGAGAGGATATACGCTTGCACTTAGAAAAAAACAATATAGAATCCAGGCCTCTTTGGAAGCCTATGCATCTACAACCTATATTTGATAGCACTCCGTATTATGGAACCGGAGTGTCAGAAGAGCTTTTCGAAAAAGGCTTATGTATGCCTTCCGGATCAAATTTAACCAAACAAGACATAACCAGGGTAGTAGAAAAGATAAAAGAACTATTTTAAATTACTTTGGAAAATTGTTAAACTATCGTGGAGAAGTCTGAAAGATTTTAGAACATGGTTGCTTTACAAGAGTTTTAATTAAAATATTATGTTATCTAACAAATCTATATTAATAACCGGAGGTACCGGCTCTTTGGGTAAAGCACTAACCAAGCATATTCTAACAAAATATCCGACTGTTAAACGCTTAGTCATTTTTTCTCGTGATGAGCAGAAACAATACCATATGGCTCAAGAATATCCTCATAGTAAATATCCACAAGTCCGTTTTTTTATTGGTGACGTTCGTGACAAAGAACGTTTAATCAGAGCGATGACAGGTATCGACTATGTTATTCATGCAGCAGCCATGAAACATATCCCTATTGCAGAATATAATCCGGACGAATGCATTAAAACCAATATTGGCGGAGCTCAAAATGTTGTTGACGCATGTCTTGCAACAAAAGTACAAAGAGTACTTGCTCTTTCTACTGATAAAGCTTGTGCACCTATTAATCTTTACGGTGCTACCAAGCTCACATCTGATAAGCTATTTGTTGCTGCAAATAATATAAGGGGTGAGAATCCAATCCGTTTTTCTGTTGTACGTTATGGAAATGTAATGGGTTCCAATGGATCGGTTATTCCTTTCTTCATCAAGAAAAAGAAGGAAGGAAAATTGCCGATTACAGATCCCAATATGACACGTTTTAACATCTCTTTGGATGGCGGTGTTGATATGGTAATGTATGCCTTATTTAATGCCTGGGGAGGAGAGATCTTTGTACCCAAAATACCTTCCTATAAAATTACAGATGTTGCTACAGCAATCGGCCCGAGTTGTGAACATATAACTGTAGGAATACGTCCCGGCGAAAAGATACATGAAGAAATGATTACTCCTTCCGATTCATTTTATACATATGATCTGGGTAAATATTACACGATATTACCTTCAACACATAAATGGAACCTGGAAGACTATAAGAAAGAATTTAATGCAGTGCTTGTGCCCGAAGGCTTTGCTTATAATTCAGGTGAAAACACTGAATGGGAAACAGTTGATACTTTACGTGCTTTAATTAAAGAACATGTTGATTCAAGCTTTGAAGCATAATGAAAGATAAAGTTATTCCTTACGGCCGGCAACATATAACTGATGAAGATATTCAGGCGGTTATTGAGACCCTTAAATCCGATTATTTAACTCAAGGACCTAAAATAGCTGAATTTGAAAATGCCTTTGCACATTATGTTGGAAGCCGCTACGCGATAGCAGTAGCTAATGGTACTGCTGCCCTTCACTTATGTACCTTTGCACTAGATGTACAAAAGGGTGATAAGGTTATTACAACTCCGATCACTTTTGCAGCCTCTGCAAATTGTGTACGTTATTGTGGTGGTGAGGTTATTTTCGGTGATATAGATCCTGAAACGTATCTATTGGATATTAGCTCTGTCAGATCCTTATTAGAGGCAGCTCCTGCTGGTACTTATAAAGGCATTATTCCGGTTGATTTTGCCGGAAGAGCGATTGATCTGGAAGCGTTCCGAAAATTAGCAGATGAATATAATCTCTGGATCATTGAGGATGCCTGTCATGCACCCGGCGGTTATTTTTTAAACTCAGCCGACCAGGAACAAAAATGCGGGAATGGTAATTATGCAGAACTTGCTATATTCTCCTTTCATCCTGTTAAACACATCGCTTCCGGAGAAGGAGGGATGATCACCACAAACAATGAACAATTATATAAAAAGCTTCTCCAATTAAGAGCACATGGTATTGTCAAATCTGATAAAGATTATACCAATAGCATTGAATTTGCAGGCGGAGAGGAGTCTTATCCGGGATGGTATATGGAGATGCAGCTGCTAGGATTGAATTATCGTTTGACTGATTTTCAGGCTGCTTTAGGACTCAGTCAATTGAACAGGGCTAATGAAGGTTTAGATAAAAGAAGATCCATCGCTAAAAGATATGAGGACGCCTTTAATAGCCAATCGTATATTAAAGGTCAATCGGGTGTAATTGAAGGCCATGCTTATCACTTATATATACTTGAAGTCGAAGATCGCCTTGGCTTATACAATCATTTACGCGAGAATAATATTTTCGCTCAGATTCATTATATACCTTGCCATTTAATGCCTTATTATCGCCAATTTGGATGGAAAGAAGGCGATCGCATAAATTCTGAAAATTATTACAACCATTGTATTAGCTTGCCTATGTATCCTACCTTGAAATATGAAGAACAAGAGTTTGTGATTAATAAAGTAAAAGAGTACTATAATGAAATTAGAAGTTAATTCTGAAAATATATTAAATGGGTTAGTTAATCAGCTCCGATCATTTTTTCCAATTACAGATAAAGAAATACACATACTTAATTTAGTAAGTAAGGAGGTGTTAATTCGTTGTGAAAAGTGCTTTGGAAAAAATTCTAATAAATATTATTCCGAAGGAGGGCAAGTTTATTTCAATCCTTATCATTCCGGACAATACACCATTTATTTATATTATATGTCTAACACTATTTTTAAATGGGATAAAGATTATATTAGATTAGCTGATAAAGTATACTATTTGAATAAAATCATGAATGCTTGTGATTTATTTTATGAAATAGAATTGCCAGAATATTTTATGTTAGATCATCCTGTCGGTACTGTATTGGGCCGGGCTCAATATGGAAATTATTTTTCATTCGGGCAAAATTGTACTGTTGGCAACAATAAAGGAATATTTCCGATAATAGGAGAAAATGTACGTATGACTGCGAATACGATGATACTTGGTAATTCAACAATTGGCGATAATGTAATTTTAGGCGCAGGGGCCTGTGTTAAAGATCAGGACATTCCTGCTAATTCAATTGTTTTCGGCAGTTCACCCAACTTAATTATTAAAAACCGAAAATAATTATGGTTAATCTGGCTATTATACCGGCAAGAGGAGGGAGTAAGCGTATTCCTAAAAAAAACATCAAAGATTTTTTGGGAAAACCAATTATTGCGTATTCTATAGAAGTTGCATTGAAAAGCGGATTGTTTGATGAGGTGATGGTATCTACAGATAGCGAAGAAATTGCAGAAATTGCAAAAAAATATGGTGCAAACGTACCTTCTTTAAGAAGCACAGATAATTCAGGAGATTTCGCAAATATTCCAGCCGTTGTAGAAGAGGTTAAAAGTGCATACTCTCAAAAAAATGAGTTCTTCAGTTACATTTGTTGTTTATTTCCAACCAGTCCGTTTATTACAGTTGATCTGTTAAAAAGATCTCTTGAAAAGTTGAAAATTTCAAATGCAGATTCTATTCGTCCTATTGTAAAATTTTCCTTTCCTATACAAAGATCCTTTAGATTAATAGGAGATCGCATTGAGTTTATGTATCCGGAATACGAAGCAGCCCGCTCTCAGGATTTAGAAGCTGCATATCATGATGCAGGTATGTTTTATTGGATGAAATCTGATACGTGCTTTAAAGGAGAAAATAGATTAGGTATAGAAATCCCGGAAGACACCTGTCAGGATATAGATAATGACATGGATTGGAAATTAGCAGAATTAAAATATCAAATAATGCATAAATGAATCGAATAATCATATATGCTGAAGGGGGATTTACATTAGGTCTTGGCAATATTTATCGAATGTTAGAACTCGCTAAGGTCTTACAAGAAGATCAAGATTTCCATATAAGTTTTGTCACTTCAAGTGATGCTTATGTAGCAGAACTAATTGAGGATAATGGTTATGAAGCAATAACAACAGCACATGATAATTTGGTTCAGGTTATTAGTGAACAAAGGTTTGAGATATTAATTATTGATAAGTTAGGTATTGAAGCAGACTTCATTCAATCAATAAAAGATAAAAAAGGCAATCCGTTTAAAACTGTTATTTTTGGTAACCTTACTTCTGCAAATCAACTTTCGGATCTAGTAGTTAATGCTGTTATTGGTACAGACTTTTCAAATAAAGTATATACCGATCAATTTGGAACTAAATACTTAACCGGATCAAAGTATCTTACCTTAAGAAAAGAATTTGTATATAAAGCTTATCACTATAAAAATAGTCTTAATAATATATTGTTATTATTTGGAGGATCAGATCAGGCGAATTTTTCTTGCAAAATATTAAAGGATCTTCTTGAATCATCAAATCAATATAATTTTACAATTATAATTGGTAAAGGATACCGTTTTCTTACCGAGTTAGAAGATATAGCAAAAGGGAAAGATAACATAAAGATACTAAGAGACATTAACAATGTAAAAGATGTGATGTTAGAAAATGATTTCCTTATTACTTCTCCTGGTACAGCATTATTTGAAGGTTTTTATTTAGGGATGCCTTGCATAGCTTTATATCAAAACGATTCACAAAAACAAGTGTTTGGCGACTTTTACATGACTTCTTCTTATGAAGATATCGATAATTTAGAAACTTATATGAACGATGTATATTTTAATATCGAAAAGTATTATGAAGAATTGGATAAACTGGAAATAGGGTCGGGAAAACAAGATATAATTAACCATATAATTGAATTATATGTAAAGAAATGAAGTTGTGAATAAGAAACATGTATTTATTATAGCTGAATTATCTGCAAATCATAATAATGATTTTGAGTTAGCTGTAAAAACTATTAAAGCTATTGCAGAATCGGGTGCAGATGCAGTCAAGATTCAAACCTATAAACCAGAAAGCTTAACTTTAAACTTAGATACCGGACCCTTTGCTCCACGTACTGAAGGTTTATGGAAAGGTTACACCCCCTGGACTTTATATGAAGAAGCTTCTATGCCCTATAAATGGCAGCCTGAACTTAAACGAATTGCTGAAGATTTAGGTTTAATCTTCTTTTCATCCCCTTTTGATAAAGAAGGCGTAGACTTTCTTGAGAGCATGAATGTGTCATTATATAAAGTGGCCTCCATGGAAATTACCGATATCCCTCTTATACAGTATATAGCAAGTAAAGGCAAACCTCTGATTATTTCAACAGGTGCTGCTGAACTGGCAGATATTGAATTAGCATTGAAATCATGTAAAGAAATGGGCAATAATCATATTACTTTACTGAAGTGCACTGCTGAATATCCGGCTCCAATTAATAAAGCTAATTTATTGACAATCCCTAATCTCAAAGAAACCTTTGGAGTAGAGGTTGGAGTTTCAGACCACACAATGGGTAGTACTGTTCCTATAGTCTCTGTAGCATTAGGAGCTACCGTTGTAGAAAAACATTTTATACTTGATCGAAGTTTAGGTGGTCCGGATTCTGCATTTTCCATGGAACCCCATGAATTTAAAGCGATGGTACAGGCGGTAAGAGAGGCTGAAGTTGCACTGGGTAAAATTACTTATGATGTATCAGAACAAAGTAAAATGAAAAGAAGATCCTTGTTTGTAGTAGAAGATATTAAAGCGGGGGAGAAGATCACTGAAAACAATATTAAGTCAATCAGGCCAGGCGATGGATTACACCCGAAATATTTTAAAGCAATTTTAGGGAAAGTTGCTAATCAGGATTTAAAAAAAGGTACGCCAACTAATTTCGCACTTTTTAGCGAATAAACTAAAATATGCAATGATTAATGCTTTCTTTAATTGTGCTCTTGTCGATCCATGGCTTTCACTGGCGCAAAATGTGCCTGATTTAAATGTTGCTTATTGGATAGCTTTTAAAAGAGATCCTTTATTGCAGAAATTAAAAGATGAACTTCCTTCAAGTAGTTATTTACAGTATTGGGAAGATGCCTGGCATGGCAATGGTTATCCGGATAATTTAGAACTTGAAACACCAGATCAACTTCTATTAGAAAAATATCCAGCTTTTGAATTAATAGCACTTCAAATGATGGATAGACTTGATCCGGATCGCCATTCATTTTCTTTGCTTGAAAGACGCCGGTTTTTCAGGTATTTATTATCTTCTGCTTATGCTATCATTAAGCAATATCAAATAAATCTTGTTATATCTCCATCTGTTCCTCATCGTATTCACGATTATGTTTTATATGCTGTATGTAAGAATGAAGGAATTCCATTTATAATGTTTCAATATGTACCTTTTAAATCACATTCTTATATAATAGACGATATTGATTATATTCCATCTGAAATAAGGAGCTTTAATCTCAACTCAGAAAGTTTAGAAACAGAACTAAAAGCAGAGATAAAAGCTAAAGTAGAGGAATTGACTTCAGCTGCGGATTATATTGCTCCGGATTATATGATCAAGCAAAATATCGCAAGAGCAAAAAGAAATGGATTTACCGGAAAGATAAAACAGTTACGCGAGCTTAAAAATAAATTGTTTTATCGCAGCACAAAACCTGCTAAAATTAAATTAAGAAATAGTAGCATACGAACGCAATATCTTTCAAACTGGGATAATACAATCGTTTATATTAAACGTGAACTGGCCCTTCAAAGACTATATAAAAATTATCATCTATGGGTAGCTAACCGACCTGTAAGAGAGCGACCATATGTACTGCTGGCTCTTCATTATCAACCCGAAGAAACAACTTCTCCAAGCGGTGGAATTTATACAGATCAGGCATTAATTGTCGAACTATTGCATAATGCACTTGATCCGGAGATTGATATTATCATTAAGGAACATAAGAGCCAATTTAATAATTTTGGCACATTTAAAGGGGAACGCGGACGGCTTCCCGAAGATTACAGACACATAGCCGGTATTTCGGAAAGAGTAAGATTTGTTAGTGAGAATGAAAATCCTTATAAACTTATTGATAACGCAATGGTTATTGCAACCGTAACAGGTACGATAGGGTATGAGAGTGCTTTACGTGGTACGCCAGCCTTGATCTTTGGCAGAGCCTGGTTTGAGGGAATGCCAAGAACGCATCGTGTAACATCGGTAAAAAGATTAAAAGAAAAATGGACAACTATTGTATCTGAAAAATCAGCAGATCTGACCAGCGCTATCACTGCTTATCATAAAAATTTACAAAGTTTTCTTATTTTTGCAAGCCATTACAGAGAAACAAATTCCAAATCTTTAGTGAACACCGAAATAAGTGTTAATAATATTATTGAAGGCCTAGCAAAGTATGGAGATCTTTCTTCAGACCTGAATGTTCGTAAAGCTTTAAGCCCTTTTATCGAAGCTAATAAAATTAAGAGTAACAATGAATAAAACTATAGGATACACTACAGGAGTGTTTGATCTTTTTCACGTTGGCCATCTTAATATATTAAAAAATGCAAGGAGTCTGTGTGATGAGTTGATCGTTGGTGTTTCAACAGATGAATTATGCGCTGATCTTAAAAACAAAAAAACTTTTATACCATTCGAAGAACGTATGATGATTTTGGAAAGTATCAGGTTTGTAGACAAAGTTGTTAAACAGGAACAGATTGATGAAATTGGCGACTGGGAAAAATACCGTTTTCAGCGTATATTTAAAGGAAGTGATTGGAAAGGAAGTGAAAAATGGATCAACCTAGAAGAGAAATTCCAGCCACTAGGTGTAGAAGTGATCTATTTCGATTATACCCAAACTACTTCAAGTACACTCATCAGAGGTATGTTAGATGAAAATACGCTAAAAGCTATTAAGTAACGGATACCAATGAAAGAAGGTGTAAAGTCTTTAAAATACAGGCTCTTAATTTACTTTTCAAAACTAATTGCTCCTTTTTACAAAAGCCGGAAATCAGATATTATTTTATTTGGTTCCAGAAATGGCGATTATTATATGGATAATAGCCGGGCTTTATTTGAATGGTATCAAAAGAATGACAGACTTTCCAAAGGCACCTGGATGACTAAAAGCAAAGAAGTCTACAGAACCTTGAGATCCAAAAGCTTCCCCGTTGCACGGATCGATAGTTTAAGGGGTGTTATCTTATTAAATAAGGCAAAATATGGTTTATATACCAATCGTTTGCTTGATTTTGCAATAAGTGATGAGGCAGTGCCTCCTTCATTAAAAGTGATATTTTTAAGCCATGGCCAATCCGTTAAAAACACCAGGCTTGCCGTAAAGGAAGGAATACAATCCACCTATAAAAGAGATACACTGACAGCGTCAAAACAGATGATATTTGCAGTAAGTACCTCTCCCTTTATGGCAGAAGTTCAATCAATAAGTAACGGTATCCCACCGGATAAGTATAAAATTACCGGATTCCCAAGAAATGATTGGATGTTTACTCCCCCTATACACACTAAAACTGATTGGGATAAATTTACTGCCGGAAAAACTTATAACAAGGTAGTTCTTTATGCTCCTACCTGGCGGATGAAAGGACCAAAGACCCGAATATTTCCCTTCGATGATCTCAATCCTGCAGAATTGGTTAAATTTATCGAAGATAATAATATTTTATTATTGCTCAGGCCACATATTCAAGACCTGGTTAACAATGAAGATTGTAAATTAATAGCTGATAAGCTGACAGCCTTATCACCTCATCATGTTAAAGTGGCAACCATAGAGCATTTTCTGGACGCTAATTTATTATTACCATATGTTGATGTTTTAATCAGTGATTACTCATCAATCTATCATGACTATTTAATATTTAACCGCCCGATATGTTTTATTCCGTATGATTTCAATAATTTTGATAAAGTCAACGGATTTAAATATCCCTATCTTGAAAATCTTCCCGGGCCAGTTTTGTCCAGTCAGGCAGACTTCATCAATGAATTCTCTTCAATTATAAGAGGGGAGGACAATCATATCACAAAAAGAGAACAATTACGAAAAAAGATATATGTTCATCTGGATGGAAATGCCTGCGAAAGAGTAGCTAAAGAAATTGAAAAAGTGTTTCTTTAATGAATAAGGGAATCCCGTTCTGTTTCATACGGAATGCTAATACGAATAATACTTCCTTTTTGATCGGTAGAAGTTAATTTAAACTCCCCATTCAATAATTTCACTTTATTGCGAATTGTTACCAATCCTATACCGTTGCTTTTATTCGTATTATTAAACCCAATTCCGTTATCTTGAACCGTTATAATCACATTTTTTTTTGTCATTTCTATTTTTATTGCAGCTTTTGAAGCCTTAGCATGCTTAACAATATTCATTAGCAGTTCTTGAACGGTCCTATAAATAGCAACCTCAATATTTTTATGTAATCGTTGACGAAAACCGATAAATTTGCTATTGATTAAGAGGCTAGGTTCAAATTGTTGACAGATGCTCTTGATAGCTTCCTGAAGCCCAAAATCGTTTAAAATTGATGGAGAAAGTTCATGAGAAATCTGCCTGCTTTCTTTAATGCTTTGCGCTAATAACTCATCTGTTCTTTGCTTATTATTTAACCAGGCCGGGTCAACAAGTTCTTTATTAATATTAAGCTGTTCCAAACTGAGTTTAACGCCGTATAGTAACTGCCCTAACCCATTATGCAGGCTTTCTGCAATCCGCTTTCTTTCCTCCTCTTGTGCATTTAAAGTAGCCCAGAATATTCTTTGTTTCTGAATTGCCAGCATATCTTTTTTCTGTTTTTCCAATTGCTCTTTTTCTTTCTGCACTTTAACCTGTTCAATTTCTGTAACATCTTGCATTGTACCCATAAAACGAATAATGTTCCCTTTGGCATCGCGAAGGGCTTTGCCTTTTGTTTTAATGACCCGTTTAATATGATCAATTGGGTTAATAATGGTATTTATCATATTGTAGTTACCATCTGCATTTTTTTCCAATGCTTTCTGAATAGCAGTATTTATCCTTTCTTTATCTCCCTCAATTATTGCCTGGTTAACAACTGTCAAATCAAAACCAGTTTTTGAGTCCAAAGGGAGTCCAAACCAGGATTTAAAACGATTGTTACCAGTTATTTTATTAGTTAAAGGATTATAATCCCAAGTAGCTAATTCAGCCGCTTCAATTGTGAACTCCAGTTCTTTTCTCGCATTTACCAATTCGGTAACAACAGTAGCGACAGCCATAATGCTTGTTGTAAGTCCTTTTTCATCTTTAAGCGGATGGTAAACAAAGTTTAAGTAAACTTCTTCAAGATTTTTGTTTTTTTCCAATAATGCTTTCTGTTCATAGCCATAATAGGGAATTCCGCTCGTGAAAACTTCATCAAGTAGTTGAAGAAACTGTTGTCCTTCCAATTCTGGCAAAGCAAGATGAAGTGGTTTACCAATGATGCTGCTATCTTTGCCCCAGACTTCCAACATCTTTTTGTTTGAAGATTCGATGATGAGTTCTCTCCCGTTCAAAACGGCAATTGCAGTAGGGGCATAAGAAAGCAAATAACGTAACCGTGATTCACTTTCTGCTAATTTATTTACAGTTTCCTCAATCTTCTGCCTTGATTTTACCTTTTCAGTTGTTTCATTACAAATCACTAATACACCTGCTATTTTTCCAATTTCATCTCTAATACCATTATAGCCAAAGGTCCAATAAACATCTTCCAACCTATTGTTTCTGTAAATTGGAATAAGCTGATCTTCCTTCCATACCGCTTCTCCTTCAAACACCTGATCAATCAACGGTTTGATAACAGGCCAGATCTCAGGCCAGCATTCCGCACCTTTCTGTCCCAAAGCCTTAGGATGCTTTCCTTCTATACCCATCAGGGGCCTGTATGCATCATTATAAAATTGGATAAGCTCTGATCCCCACCAAATGAACATTGGATACTTCGAATTAAACATGATACTGATTGTATTTAACAAACTTTGAGACCATTGATCAGGATTACCTATAACCGTTTTTGACCAGTCAAAAGAACGGGTCAGTTCCCCCATTTCGCCACCACCTTGTAAGTAGTGATTGTAAGCGGATTGTTGTTCATTTTTAAACATACCAGTGATTAATTCTTTACGTAAGATAATATAAATATATTAAAAACGTATCTTCGATAGTACATACCCTAACATGGAAAATATAACTATACAACTAATAAATGCAGCCAGATCAGGTGACATGCATGAGCTAAAGGCAATAATCAATCCTGAAACCGATCTTAATGGTAAGGACGAAAAAGGTTATACCCCGCTTATCATCGCTTGTTATAATAACCGATTAGAAGCTGCAAGATTATTAATTGAATGTGGTGCAGATGTTAACGCCTGCGATTTCGGAGGAAATACAGCGTTAATGGGTGCCAGTTTTAAAGGATACACAACGATTGCCGAACTTTTGATTGATAATGGTGCAGATCTTGACTTGCAGCATGGCAATGGCGGGACAGCACTCATGTTTGCGGCAATGTTCGGTCGTAATGAAGTGTTAAAAATTCTTCTGCAGAATGGTGCAGATAAAAATATTCAAGACGTGAGAGGACTATCCGTTTATGACCTTGCAGCCCAGCAAGGTAATGAGGAAGCGCTATCATTACTGGAACAATCATAAATTCAGTATGGCTAAAGACATAATTAAGAAGACCCATAAAAATATTTTTATGGGTCTTCTTAATTTACAAACAGCTTATGCCGGGATTTTTCGAGGTTTTTCCCTTTCCCAAAAACGATGCAGTGCAATCGCTGAAATAAATTGTTTTGCTATTTTAGCTGCATTATTACCTATTACAATTCCTTCTCTCAAAACGCTTTCATCACTGTAATCAACAGGAAGTTTCTTACTAAAATAGGTAGCTTCCAAAACCTGCATCGCCTGGTCGCTGGCTGCAATGGCCTTACAATGTTTAAAGGCTTCATTCAAAAAATGGACTGCATCTGCGTCTGCTTCAAGTGTTGCAACGCTGTTTGTCCCACCGGGCACATATACAGCATCAAAAAGAACAGATGCGGCACAAAGTAAACTTTGGTCAACGGGTATCCTTTCATCGTTGTCACCAATAATATAATTCTGGCGAGGTGCTATTACTTCTGCAATCGCTCCTTCTGCCTCTAATGCCTTCTTTACTGTATTAAGCGATTTGGCATCAACCCCATCCGCTGCCAGGATTGCAATTTTACGGCTTTTGATAGTATCCTTTATTGTTCCTGCCATACTTAGCGCAGGTGATTTTGCTAAAGAACTCTCTACTTGTACAGACTGATAATCCTTGGGATTTCCATCGGCTGGAATACTTTGATTAGTCGGCAGATCCGCTTTTTCCGGTAAATGTAACCTCAGCCCAAAAGCGACTTCTGAAGCCAAACCTTTATCTATCTGTTCAAGAATGCCGATCATGCGCTGGCGTACAGCAACTGTCTTTACTTTTCCCAGTTCAAAGGTAAATGCGTCAATGAGGTGGTTCCTTTCAGGATCTGACTGGCTGTTTAAAAACAATCTGGCCTGACTGAAGTGATCAAAGAAACTTTTGCTCCTTGCCCTAATCTTTCTTGCCTCAATTCTTTCACCATGGCTTACAAAACCTCCGTCTGCTTCCTTAACCTGTACCGGATCGTTATTTCCTAAAGAATTGGGATTATAGCTCGCTTTTCCCTTGTCAATAGTCTGACGCATGTGTCCCTGACGCTGATTGTTATGAATAGGCACAACCGGACGGTTGATTGGAATCTCATGAAAATTAGGGCCACCCAGACGCAATAGCTGTGTATCTGTATACGAGAACAGGCGGCCTTGCAACAATGGATCATTTGTAAAATCAATCCCCGGCACAATATTTCCCAGGTGAAAGGCAATCTGCTCGGTTTCTGCAAAGAAATTATCAGGATTACGGTTGAGAGTCATTTTTCCTATACGTTGTACCGGAACCAATTCTTCAGGTATCAGTTTGGTAGGATCAAGCAGATCAAATTCAAATTTGAATTCATCCTCTTCCGGAACAACCTGTATGCCCAATTCCCATTCCGGAAAAGCACCACTTTCAATAGCATCCCAAAGATCTCTTCGATGAAAATCAGGATCTTTGCCAGATATATTTTGAGCTTCGTCCCATGCAACTGAGTGTACGCCTAACAAAGGTTTCCAATGGAACTTAACGAAGTTTGATTTACCTTCAGCATCGATCAAACGGAAAGTATGTACACCAAAGCCCTCCATCATTCTTAAACTTCTTGGAATTGCTCTATCACTCATCAGCCACATGATCATGTGTGCAGATTCTGGCATTAAAGAAATAAAATCCCAGAACGTATCATGAGCTGATGCAGCCTGTGGAATTTCGGTATCAGGTTCCGGCTTTAGCGCATGAACAAGATCGGGGAATTTCATGGCATCCTGTATAAAAAATACCGGCATATTATTTCCAACAAGATCAAAATTTCCCTCTTGTGTGTAAAATCTTACTGCAAAGCCGCGTACGTCTCTGGGCAGATCTGTCGATCCTTTAGATCCTGCCACTGTAGAAAAGCGGACAAAGACAGGGGTTTCCAAAGCCGGGTCTAATAAAAACTTTGCTTTAGTCAATGAATCAAGAGATTCATAAACCTGGAATATTCCGTGAGCTCCGGATCCTCTTGCATGTACCACACGTTCGGGTATACGCTCATGGTCAAAGTGGGTGATCTTTTCTCGCAGAATAAAATCTTCCAATAACGTAGCGCCTCGTTCACCGGCTTTCAATGAGTTTTGATCATCATTGATCTTTACACCGGTGTTTGTGGTCATCAATTCACCTGTTGCGTCAGCTGTATGTTCTCCCAGCTTCGTGGTTTTATCATTTTCTGGCTGTGGGGTCAGCTTTTTATCAATTGCTGCCTCCGTTCCCAATTTGGGTGGCGTGTTTTTTTTATTCATATGCAAAATTTAAGCCTCTTCAGCTGCGTTATAATTTATATTGTTTTCGGCAACTTCAGTTAGTTTATGATCAGCAGCCTTTTCCTCTGCAAGGGTTTCAGCGAGGATGTCGGCTACCGTGTCAAGCCCTAAAGTGACAGCCAGTTGATGTATTCCTCCATAAGTGGCGATCTCATAATGTTCCACTTTCTGAGAGGCGAGGATAATACCTACATCTCTGGTGGCTGTTCCTTTTTCGGTGCTCTCAATGATTCCTTCACCTTCTTTGGAAAGTCCTTCCATTGCATCACATTTTTTTGCCTGGGCTTTTTCACCAAGCAACTCAAATACCTGTTCAAGGCGTGTGACATGCACTTTGGTTTCTTCTAAGTGGGTACCAATGGCAACGCTCAACTCTTTAGAAGTAGCTGCCATTTGCATCTTCGGCAAAGATTTTACTAAGTGGTTCTCCGCCCAATAAATATCTTTAATGCAGTCAACGAATAATTCCATCAAAGCAGGTTCTGCTTTAGGGTTAGTTTTGGTGCTGAACTTTGCATCACCCGATTCCTTCTTTTTCATAATTGTTGTTAGTGTGATTATTCTCGTATAGGCAAAGAGCCTTATAACTAACGAGATTATTTCATAAAGGTTTGCGATAGGAATATTTACCGTATTTTATACCCAGCTGGTATGGTTAAATACTTGTAATTAGCTTCTGATACCTGATTAACGTTTTAATTCTTTTCACGGCATACTCTTTGGGTTCTTGTAATATATGAATTCGGATATTAACCAATTAGAAGAATCAAAAATGAAACTTCTACTTTTGAAAGCGACTTTAAGATGTTAAACGTCTTTGATCAAATTAGCGGTAAAATAAAATCACTTACACAAAGACTATTTCAAAAAGGTAAATTTGAAAAGTGCCCTGTATCCATTACGCTGGTTCATGATTCTTCAAACAATGGTGAAACCTATGCTAAAATCAAGTTTTGTGTAAAAAAACCCGAAGAAGACGTTTACAAGTTTTGCCGTAATATTACAAATTTCCCTTTGTTGATTAGCCAATTGATTAGTATAGAAGAAGACAATGAAATGCAATCCTATTGGAAGGTAAAGCTACTTCGTTCCCAAAAGATAATTGGATGGGAAATGCAAATTACAAATGAAGTACCTAATCAATTGATATGTTGGGAAGCAGTGAAAAATTCATTTTTAGAAAGTGAAGGCATTATGCGGTTTGTTGATATTCAAAATAATCAGCTAACCGAAGTCTGTTTGCTTTTTAGTTGCAAACCACTTCTCAAAATTGGGATTTATGCTAAAGGGTTTATGAATCAAAAAAGTGCAAACTTATTAAAAAAGGATATTCAAAAGTTTATTAAAGTAATAGAATATGATGAAAGATTGGTTCAACCTCATAATCTATGGATATAGAGTAATAATTAAATAATTAACAGAAGTATAATAATTAACAGCCTCTGACCATCTATTACCCTTGCTTTACATAATCCCGTATATACCGAGTGATCCCTTCGTTAAGTCTACGTTTTTTTGGCACTTTTAACGAAGATACTACGGAAGGTTTTTTCGTGAAGCGGATATGGAGCTAAAAGGAGGGTTTTAAATGACATTATTCAATGTACATAATTACGCATTCTGTTAACCAAATGCTCATTTCATAAGGCAATGTTCCCAAAATTCGGCTTTTTCTTAATAATCGGGCAATCTTTAGTTTTTATTCACACTAAGATTTTAAGATTATGGCAATTATTAAGAATGGAAAGATCCACGGAAAAGTTGGAAATTATGTTTATCGGGTATTGAATGGTCAGGAAATCATTCAAGCTTACCCTACATCAGTAAAACCAAGAGGAGGGACCCTACTAGAAAATGAAAGCTTCGGTAAAATTGCTCAACAAAGCTCAAGGATCTATCGATTGGTGAAAGATTTTGCTTTAAACGGAATAAGCGGGCAACTATACAGTGATATGGTTAGGTTTTTCAAGAGAAATTTTTCTTCGGAGAATGAAATCATCAACGATTCTCGTTTCGATAGCTGGAGAGAGGTTCCTGGTTTTGACCGCCTGGTTATTAACTCAAACATTCAACCGGGCAGTATCCTTTCCGCCAACCCCACAGTGACAATCAATGAAGATCTCTGTAAGGTACAGTTTTCTCATTTTGATTTTTCACGAGGCAGAAAGACAATCCGGACTGCTTCCTACATTGCTTATGGCTTTACATTGATTCATTATGATTTCAGTTCGGGTATGGCACAAACAGTATCTGATTTTGAGTCTGAACGTTTCAGTATATCCAAGGGTTTTGAACAACAATATTTTGAGATCCAGTTGAAAGTTAATAATATTCCAATTGAAAATGGCTTATTACTCTTTGCTTTTGGATTGCGATTCTTTGCATCTTCCCAGAGTTTCGGCTATATGAATACAAAGGAGTTTAATCCAAATGCGATATTGGGAATTTGGTATAAAAAGTAGAAGTATCTTGAATAGAAACATCTAATTTAAACTCTTCCAATCAATTTTGTACATTTATCGCGCCAATTTAAATATGACTAATTAACATAATCTTCCATTGAATGAAGTTAAAGCATACAAGGTTTTCTGTCATTAATTTTTTATTGAAGAATATTACGGATAAGCATTTTTTTAAGATGAACATTTTTAATACAATATTAATGATGTCAAAAGGTTTTGATGCAGAAAGTATTTCTCTTTATTCGTTAAACAAAACGAATTATAAACAATATCTTCCAGATTCGGCTATACCTAAAATTACCTTAAACTCCAATAATGGTTATTGGCCAATTTTACATGATAAGTTTGTCTTTTATAGATTTATAAAAGACAAACTTCCTACAGGAGAGTTATTAGGAATAATTTTTGAAGGTAAAATTACTTCGGTTGATTGTGTTTTTGGGTATGCGGAATTGTTGGAAGGTCTGAAAGAATCAAATAAATATGTTTTAAAACCATTGCAAGGAGGTAATACTACGGGTATCCTGTTTTTGTCATTAATAAATGGAACTTTAATCTTACAAGGTAAACCTATAAATCATGAGATCCTAAAATCAACTATTAATGGATTAAATGAATATGGAATATTTAAGTTTTATGAACAGCATAATCTGTTTGCTAAAATTTATCCCGGTTCGATTAATACCATCAGGTTGATTACAATCTATGATTTTGAACAAAAGAAACCATTTATTCATGCGGGTATACTAAGAATTGGCTGGTCAGAATCAGCACCTTTTCATAATTTTCAAAAAAGAGGATTGGTTTCTTTAATTGATAATGAAACAGGCGTACTATCAATTTGCAAAAGAAAAGATGAGAATGGAAGAATTATACACCAAAGCAACCATCCAGATACAAATCAATTGATCGAGGGAATGGTGATACCTTATTGGGAAGATATAAAAAGAACAATTTTAGCTTATTTAGAGGAGAGTCCTTTTTTTGATTATGTAGGATGGGATATATTAGTTACCAATGAAGGTTTTCTTTTTATTGAAGCCAATCATAATCCAGGATTATGCTTCATGCAGGCTTTTAGGCCACTATTAGCAGATCCAAGAGGAGTCAACTATTTTAAGAAAAAAAATATTTATGAGTTGAAATGAAATATCGATTTTTAGATATGAAGAAAAAAACCAAAACGCTCATTCCTTTATTAGTTATCTGATTTTTATGACTATAAAGAATAGATTTATTGCAAATCTTGATAAATTGGAATGTATACCTGGCTGTAAGTGGGAATTGATTGCTGATAAGCATTCCTCTTATATCTTGCAATGGCGAAATAATCCTAATAATTTGTCTCTATTTGAAGATATAAGTACTTTAACAATTGAAAAACACAAGGCATTTTTAAATAGATATGATAAACTTGATAGAGTCGACCTGGTACTAGTTAAAAATAATGCGATGGATATATTTGATCCGATCGGTGTATTTAATATTAAGAATTTAGAAACATCGCCAGAATATGGAGCCTTGATAGGTGATGAGAAGTTGAGAGATGGGGGCATAGGTTACAATGTAAAAAAAGCAATTTTCAGATATTGGTTTAATGTTATGGGAATGAATGAAATTCTTGTAAAGAATAAGATTGAAAATCAAAAGATCATTGCAAATAACTTTAAGATGGGATTTAGAACTGTGAAGTTTGAACCCCCTTTGATTACGTTAGCTTTGAGTGCAACTTTAATGAAATAGATTTGTACAATTATAAATTAGCTTGGTTGATGTTTGAATTAGCAATTTATACTATATAATTTTTTATACATTTGAACCGAATTGTTTTTTACAAAAAACCGAATCATTACCATGAATAAAAATAGTTCCAATGGAACAATAACAAATGCGAAAATAGCAATTATAGGCTTAGGCTATGTTGGTTTACCTCTGGCTATTGAATTTAGCAAAAAGCACGACGTATTAGGATTTGATATCAATACATCCAGAGTAGAAGAATTAAGACACGCGAAAGATCGTACGCAAGAAGCTAATTTAGACGATTTAAACCAAGTTATTGCCAGTAAAAAAACAAGTAAAACACATATTGGCCTATCTTTTTCTTCCAATAAAGAGGATTTAAGGAACTATAACACATTTATTGTAACCGTACCTACACCCATTGACCAGTTTAAAGCACCTGATTTAAGACCCTTAATCAAAGCCTCTGAAATGCTGGGTTCTATTTTAAAATCGGGAGATCTGGTTATTTATGAATCAACCGTTTACCCGGGTTGTACTGAAGAGGATTGTGTGCCTATTTTAGAATCTGTTTCAGGATTAGTATTCAATAAAGACTTCTTTGCAGGCTACTCGCCAGAAAGAATAAACCCGGGTGATAAGATTAACACTTTAACAAAAATAAAAAAAGTCACATCGGGTTCAACACCTGAAATTGCAAATAGGGTAGATGACCTCTACCGTTCGATTATTTATGCAGGAACTCATAAAGCTCCAAGTATTAAGGTGGCAGAAGCTTCTAAAGCTATTGAGAATGCACAGCGCGATGTGAACATTTCATTTGTTAATGAGCTTTCATTGATTTTTGATCGTATAGGAATAGATACAAACGATGTTATTGAAGCCGCCGGAACAAAATGGAATTTCTTAAAATATAAGCCGGGTTTGGTAGGCGGACATTGCATTGGAGTAGATCCCTACTATTTAGCACACAAGGCACAATCTTTGGGCTATCATCCACAAGTAATCTTGTCTGGCAGACGTGTAAATGATAATATGGGCCCTTTTGTAGCCGATAAGGTTGTGAAATTAATGATTCAAAAAGACCATAAGATTAAAGGATCCAAAGCTTTAATTATGGGTGTCACCTTTAAGGAAAATTGTCCGGACGTCCGCAATACACGTGTGGTAGATATCTATCATGAATTAATTAGTTTTGGTTTGGATGTGGATATATATGATCCTTGGGCAGATATACATGAAGTGAAACACGAATATGGGCTGGATATTCTTAATAAACTTGATGAAACAACAGTCTATGATGCAGTCGTAGTAGCAGTAGCGCATAACGAGTTTCTTACATTTGATTATAAAAAGATCAAACGGAATAACGGTGTAATATTCGACACAAAAGCTTGTTTAGACCGCTCCCTGGTTGATGGAAGATTATAATCTTATTACCTTGTGAACGTAAATTAGGGAAATTGTTATAAATTTGAGTCAAATAAACTATATAATTCTAATAAATAAATGGTTATCAAAAAAATATGCTGCATAGGTGCGGGCTATGTAGGAGGTCCCACCATGTCAGTAATTGCCAAACAATGTCCTGATATTCAAGTTACAGTTGTAGATTTAAACAAAGCCCGTATTACCGCATGGAATGATGCAGATTTAAATAACATCCCGGTTTATGAGCCTGGCTTAGGCGATGTTGTTGCTGAAGCTAGAGGACGTAATCTTTTCTTTTCTACCGACGTAGAAAAAGCTATTGATGAAGCAGATACCATTTTTATTTCAGTAAATACACCAACGAAGACCTACGGAGAAGGAAAAGGTCAGGCTGCCGATTTAAAATGGATTGAACTATGTGCCCGCCAGATAGCAAGAATAAGTACAACCGATAAAATTGTTGTAGAAAAGTCAACGCTTCCGGTACGTACTGCCAGTACATTAAAAGATATCCTGGAGCATACTGGTAATGGTGTTAAGTTTCACATCTTATCCAACCCGGAATTTTTAGCTGAAGGCACTGCCGTTCAGGATTTGCTGCATCCGGATAGAGTATTAATCGGGGGCGATCAAACTGAGGAGGGTAAAGAAGCTATTCAAGCACTAGTGGATGTTTACGCAAGATGGATTCCTTTAGAGCGAATTTTAACAACCAACATCTGGTCATCAGAACTCTCTAAGTTAACAGCCAATGCTTTTTTAGCCCAGCGTATATCTTCTATTAATTCCTTATCTGAACTCTGTGAACATACAGAGGCTAATATAAATGAGGTTGCAAAAGCTATTGGTACAGACAGCAGAATAGGGCCTAAGTTTCTAAAAGCATCAGTAGGCTTTGGAGGTTCTTGCTTTCAGAAGGATATTCTGAATTTGGTATATATAGCCCGTTCTTACGGTTTAATTGAAACTGCTGATTATTGGGAACAGGTGATCATTATGAATGATCATCAAAAACGTCGTTTTGCAAATAAGATTATACGTAATCTATATAATACGGTTAATGGAAAAAAGATTGCATTTTTAGGTTGGGCATTTAAGAAGGATACAAATGATACCCGCGAGTCTGCAGCTATCTATGTAGCCGATCATTTGCTGTTTGAACAGGCAGAAATATCAGTCTATGATCCAAAGGTTCTTGAACAGCAAATCTATACAGATCTGGATTATTTAGCTACCCGTAGCAGTGAAGAAAACAAACAATTACTAACAGTAGAAAATGATCCATATGAAGTATGTAAGGGCTCACATGCTGTAGCTATACTTACTGAATGGGATGAATTCAAAACCTATGACTGGCAACGAATTTATGATAACATGAAAAAGCCTGCTCATATATTTGATGGTCGTAACATTCTTGATAAGGACAAGCTAATGGCTATTGGATTTAAAGTAAATTCTATAGGTAATTAATTTAAATACCAACAGCCATATTTCTTATTTTCCTTTTTTATTATAAGACACTTTTATTTGAAAATCATTATAACCTTTTAACGTTTCTAGAATACCCGCCATTTTAAGGAGGGTATTAAGATCGTACGTATTGTAACGTGATTTTAAGGTGTCAAAACTGAACTTTTTACCTTTTCGATCTCGAACAATTTGGCATAGTGCTTCAAAGAAGGCTTTATAAGATGAATGTATTTTCAAAATGCCTGTTTTGATGAGCATATTTAGTCCATACATTAGTATAGACGAAGTTTCTTGAAGGGTAATAAGTCTTGGTAAGGGTTGGTAGACGGCGTGAGTCATCCTGTTTGCTTGTTCGTACTCTCGGTCATGCTGTCGCCTTAGAACTTGAATATGACTTTGAATCTCTTTATGCAGACTATGATTCTTAGATGTATAAACAACGCCTTTCTTAGGTAGATTGAGGCTTTCGTTCCAATAACATTGTAGGATATTCTCCAGGTCATCAGGGTTATCGTTGATTTGGGAATCGATCTTGTTAATGTAATAATCAATGATCTGATCTTTATTGAAGTTTAAACGGATAAAAAGCCGAAACAGGAGTTGTTCTTTGAATTGGCTGCTTTTCTGGTATAGGAGATCGCATAGCTGATGGCTTATAATACTCAGATACCTGATTCCCCGGTTGCTTAAGACTTCACCAGGTTTTCTCTCATTATTTAAGTTGAAGTAAAGGCTAAGGATCCTAAATAGATCAGGATCAATGGCTGCTCCCTCTAACAGACCTGAGATTTTATTTTTAATGGCTCTTACTTTCTGTATTTTTATTGCGTTTTCAGCGACGTCGGGATTCATCGTATTTTCGCTGTAAGCGTATTTGGAGAATATTTGTATTTTACGTTCCATTGTTTTCGCCTCCTTTGTTGTTCGTTTTAACTGGAACAGATCTGTAATTTTGATCGAGATAGCGTTTGATATCGCTTTCAAAGAACACATGGCGATTGCCGATTCTGCTGCATGGGATGTGTCCTTCGTTTACATACCGGTAAAGGGTAGTTTGACTGAGACGAAGCTTTTGGGCGAGCTCTTCTATGAAGATAAGATCATGCAATACAGAAATAGGAGCGTTTTCTTGTGCCTTTATCTCTTGGATACTTTTAATAATTGACTCGTTTGTTTCGAGTATCCTGTTCAGGACTTTTACCAGCTTGGGTAATTCATTAATAAATACGTCGTTTTTCATAAACTGTTTGTTTTTAGTTGGTTACAAATGAGTACATTTATTCTGTGGATAGCAAGTACTATCTTTTGCTCCTTTTGTGCTTGTATGAAGGAGGAGGGGAAACAGGAGGGCGATAAGACTGATAATTATGAGCCATATTAAGGGAATGGGTGGAGAGCGCTCCTTTTCATGTTGCTTAATGATTTCTTCTTGATGCGCACTGAATTCTTGCTGTTGATGGCTATGGCTGTTTTCTTGTTCTTTGCTTGAAAGGGTTTCCTGGTTTGAGGCTGTTTGTTGCCTTAGCTCGCTGAGATGATGGTACCTTTGCTTAGCTGGAAACCGCTATTGGGTTGATAGGTGATCGTTGAATCGGAATGGATAAGGGTATTGCTGTAATGAAGCTGTTCTATCCACGATTGAAGCCATTGGCTTGTCTCACTGCTGATATGACTGTCTTGATTCTCTAAGCTTAAGCTTTCTGTGGTTTTTAACGACTGCTGCAGGCTTTGCTTCTTATAGAGGGCTCCGCAGCTAAAGAACAAGAGGCTGATGATTATGAGGGTTAAGAGTTTCTTTTTCATGATGATTATGTTTTAGATGCTTGTGTTTTATACTGTGTTTTTTATGATTTCGTTTACTTGGAGACCCAGTCTGATACTTGATAGATGCTGCTGATGGGTCTTCTTTTACGATATACTCCATCGCCTTCGCGGCTATTGGCATCGTTGGTGTTTCCTTCAACCGTGATTACATATTTATCGCCCCACTCATCTACGAATCCTGCATGAGCAATGCGCTTTAGATTGGAATAATAGATTCCGAAGACATCTCCTTGTTGAGGGGTGTTAGGATTGAAGCTGGTCTGATTCTTTTGCCAGACGATTCGCTTATTAGGAAATAGGGAGGGAGACCAGGCGGTTTTGGGTTCTTTTAGTCCTGCTTTGCTAAATGACCAGGAAACGAAGGCAGCGCACCAGGCATAGCCTTCGTTTAATCCGGTGTATTTTAGGTATTCGGTAACGCGTTCGCCATCGTTCTTATTGCTTTTCTCGCGTACCCCGATCTCTTGTGTATAAATTGTGCGGATTTGGGCTCGCTTTAGTTGTTCTTGCTGATTGGATGCTTTTGCTTGAGCCTGGTTTACATAAAAGCTGCTGTTGCTAATATGAAGGCATAGAAAACTGCCAAATAAAAGGAGAAGTAGATCAATACTTTTTGCCATGATAGTAGGGATTTAAAGGTTCTTTCTAAAAAGTTGTGTTGGTATTCGCTCAATACTGGCCACTGCCAGGCGATCATCCATCCGGTTAAGATCATGAAGGATATTACTGTGATGGCGGATAGCGGTATGACGGCAAGTACGCCCAGATCAATGGGAGCTGCGGTGATGTCTATCCTCCGGATGGTATCGCCACAGAAGATGAACACGAGGATGGATAGCAGTAGCATTAAACCGAGTTTATGCTGGTGGAAGAAGTAGTTAAACTGATCGAAAACTGTTTGTATGTGATTCATGATAGAAAGGGGGTTAGGTATGATAATTTTGGGGATTTAAATTATGGAGAACCTCTTGCGAGATTCTCCATAAGCGCTAGGTATTACATTACAACCTTAGCTTGTTTTGATGCTATTGTGTTCGGTACTACAAGAGTGTAAGCATTCCGAAATAGCTGCTGTTTGAGCGTTTTGACCCATCGTGAGAGGTTACAGCACTCCAGATATGGAGATCTCCCTGACCCATGATCTCCGGATCAATCTTATCCTCGCCATCTTCGCGGACTGCATTCTGATACAAGAAATAATCGCGCGTTGTTTCGTTGTACATCACGAAATAAACCAGATCATCGGGCTCGGACGACAAAGGATTGACCGTTGGATCCCACGTTATGTCCAGATCGCCATCCAGATTCTTAAAGGCGTTTGGTGAGATGCCTTTGAGTGAGCCTTTCGAAAGCCTTACTTCATTATATGGGATGGTGAAGTCTGGGTACTGCCCTTCGATCTTTGTCAGCAGATGACTCGTTGCCCGGTTAAAAGCAGTCATCTTTCGTTCATGCAGATCATTGTATCCCATATTTATAAAGTTTCGCAGCGGATTTAGGAATTCAAAAACCAGCGCAAATTTGGCTCGATGTGCGATTTGTTTTGCTGTTGCCGCTTTCTTGGACGGCCTGGGAAGCGATCTTAAATAATCGACAGAACGCCAGTTTGATCCTACAATGTTTCCAAGCTTCCCTGAGAATGAGCCTAAAGCTCCTTTTACATAAATTGCCATTTTCTTAAAATTTAATAGGTGAAAAAATCTGTTAATTGAATGAGCAACCGGTTTGCAATCATTGGGAACAAACATATCGCAGCACCCCAACCGCTGAAACTTATTGGGAATATTGTGTGGTTATGTGCTTGTTTGGATGGTATTAAAAGTCTTTTTGCTGTGCAGTACTGAAGAAGTGATTAGTTAAAGAGGAAGAGAATGGTGGTTATCGGTGGGTGAGAGTAGGTGAGGGGAATGTTTGTAACAATAACCTCTATGTATAAAACAATTTGGTTATTAAACGGTATTTTTAAATAGACAAAAGTTAATTACCTAAATACTAATCATATATGAATAACTTATGGAAAAAGATACCACTCAAAACGTGGCACCTAAACACCAGCTGAGTATTACTGATGCCGTTGCAATTATCGTTGGTATTGTAATAGGCGCTGGGATTTTTAGAACACCTTCTTTAGTTGCAGCCAATACAGATTCTGATTCATTATTCTTATTCGCCTGGATATTAGGTGGAGCAGTTTCTTTAATCGGTGCACTTTGTTATGCCGAACTTACCACTGCATTTCCCAATGCTGGTGGAGATTATCACTTTATTGGTCGGGCTTATGGAAAAAAACTTGCATTTCTTTTTGCCTGGGCAAGAATGAGTGTCATTCAAACCGGATCAATTGCTTTATTAGCCTATATTTTCGGAGACTATTTTAGCCAGATATATAGTTTGGGAGAGTTTTCTTCCGTTATATATGCTGCCCTTGTCGTCATCATTCTTACAGCCATTAATATTACGGGGATCAGACTAGGTACCGGTACGCAAAAATTGTTTACCGTAGCCGAAGTGGCTGGTGTACTGCTGATTGCAGCAGCGGGTCTTATTTTTGCACCATCTATTGTAGAAACTGTTCCACCTGTAATAGAAACATCTACTTCCTCTGGAAACTTTATAGGTTTGGCGATGGTTTTCGTTCTGCTCACGTTTGGTGGTTGGAATGAAGCAGCGTACATATCTGCTGAATTAAAATCTGGCAAGAAGCGGATGGTTCAGGTATTGGTTATCAGCTTATTGATCATTACTGCAGCTTATCTCTTAATTAACATGGGATTCTTAAGAGCATTGGGGCACAGCAACATGGCTCAATCTGATGCAGTAGCGGTAGATCTAATGAGAATTGTGTGGGGAGAAACAGGAGTTTGGCTTATTGGGATTATTGTAGCAGTTTCGGCACTGACATCCGCGAATGCAACCATTTTCACAGGAGCAAGAACCAACTATGCTTTGGGCAAAGATTTCCGGATACTTTCTTTTCTTGGAAAATGGAACAATCAGGCGTCTGGTCCGGTAAACGCTTTTTTAACACAGGGGTTGATCTCGCTGTTATTAATAAGTCTGGGATTATTTACACGTAGCGGATTTGAAACTATTATTGAATATACAGCACCTGTTTTTTGGTTTTTCTTTTTATTAGTGGGTATTGCATTATTCATATTACGTAAAAAAGAACCGGATGCGAACAGGCCTTTTCGTGTGCCATTATACCCTATTACACCTATTATCTTCTGTTTAACAAGTGCGTATCTTTTATATTCAAGCTTGATGTATACGGGTATTGGTGCGCTGGTAGGTGTTGGTGTATTATTCGTTGGTGTGTTGTTGCTTATCGTATTTCAAAAAATAGAGAAAAGAAATAAACTTAAAGAAAGAGATAAATACCCTGTCGATAAAGTTAGTATTTAATTAATACATAGATAATAAATTGAAAGTGTAGATATAAAATAATTCATATATTTTTTAACCTTTAAATTAAACAAGATGAAATCTGTAAAAAAACTAATTGGAGTCGTGCTTTTACTAGTATGTACTACTACGCTTATCAATGCGCAAGATCGTCCGGCATTGGATGTTCCATACGTACCAACGCGCCAGGCGGTTGTTGATGCGATGTTGAAAATAGCTGATGTAAAACAAGGTGATGTGCTGTATGATCTGGGATGTGGTGATGGAAGAATTGTTGTTACTGCTGCTAAGGATTATGGTGCAACGGGTAAGGGATACGATATTGATCCTCAGAGAATTGCTGAGGCTAATGCCAATGCTAAAAGTGCAGGTGTGAGTGATAAGGTAGAGTTCTTGAATGCTAACTTATTTGATACTGATTTAAGTGGGGCTTCAGTAATTACCTTGTATCTTTTACCTGATGTAAATATGAAACTACGTCCAAAGATTCTGGCACTTAAACCAGGTACCCGAATTGTATCGCATGCCTTTACAATGGGGGATTGGAAGCCTGAAAAGACACAAGTTGTTGATGGTTCAACAATCTACTTCTGGACAGTTCCTGAAGGAGGAGTTATTAATTAAAGGCTGAAATAGAGTTCGAGATTCTCGAACTCTATTTCTTTGATCACTTATTGAAATCCTAAAAGCTTTTTACCCTTCATTCCTTTCTCTTGAATTAGGAATTTGAATTTGCTACCCATATCAACTAATAGGGTATGGCTTAAAAAGGATATTTTTTGAGCAGCTTGAATAACATCATCTCCATGAGTAAACATCTGCTGTATTACTTCATTGAAGCCCATGGATAACAAGAAATTACCTTGATTTGTAAACCCACACTCATTTAATCCGCTTTTGGTACCGAAATTCATTAATGCAGAAAAATTCACATGAGAGGTGATATCCTGCCCTCCGATGTTGTCGTATAGATTATCGTTGACTGTATGATTGTTATAGCACATCAACGTACCCTGACTTCTATGCGGTTTATATAATTCGGAACTTAGATAACCATAGTCGATCGTCATTACATAGCCCTGATTCAATGAGCTTGCAATTTCCTCCATCCAGTTTATAGCCTGTAAATTTATTTCGCTGCGGAAATCTTTTGGAAGTTCAATATTCAGCTCCTTAAGATATTCTTTCAGTTTCTCTTGTGCAGGCTGTAATACTTCTGTAAAACCATTATCATACGTTACAAAAACTTCCATGAGTTCATCTTTCATTACGATCTGATGAACAGCGAAATTATCTACTAGTTCATTCGATAATATGCAGCCATTAACTTCTGTAAGTTCATCAATTGAATTGAGCCATTCTACTTTTTCAGATAAGTGCGACCTCTCAATATCCCGCATAACAGGGCTTTTTTCGATGATGTAATACTTCAGCTGATCATACATCTCCTCATTCTTTTTAAGGTAGGAAAGAATATCATGACATAACATACCGGTACCTGCACCATATTCGACAATCGTAAAATCAGTACCGCCGAGCGTTTCCCACATTTCTTCTAATTGCTTACCGATCAATGCACCGAAAACCGGTGTAAGATACGCGCTTGTATAGAAATCACCATTCTTTCCAATTTTATTTTTAGGAGAGGTATAGTATCCCAATTCGGGATAATATAAGCACATCTCCATAAAATCCTCAAAGCAGATAGCTCCTTTATCCTCAATCTTTTGTTGAATGATTTCTGTAAGACTCATACTGTTAATACAATAAGAAGAAAAAATAGTTTTTCACTTGATCTTATATACATAAGATACTTATATATAAAAATTATATATTTGTGTTATGAATTCGATTAAATATAAAGGTTTGTTGAAAGGGAGCCTTCAAATAATCATCTTGAAACTTCTTCAAAAAAATGGAAGAATGTATGGATATGAAATTACACAGTTAGTTAAAGAAATCACTAATGGTGAAATCCTACTTACCGAGGGAGCTTTATATCCTGCTTTACATAAATTGGAAAAAGAGGGTTTGTTAGCGGCCAGTGTAGAGCTTGTAGATAATAGGGCACGCAAGTATTATGCACTTAGTGAGAAGGGTAGGACCGAAGTGGAAATTAAATTAAAAGAAACCAAAAGCTTTATGGGAAACCTTGCTTTATTACTCAATTTAAATCCTAAGCTTACATGAAACTAACTGCTCTACAAAAACAAGAGATACGTAAGTATCTGGAAGAGGTAACTGTTGTAAAATCAAATTGTGATGAACTGTTTGATCATATCATTACTGATTTAGAGCAAAATCCGACCTCTGATGGCTTGGATATTGAAAGGATTAAGCAAAATATTGATGTTGAATTTGATTTATTGATTAATACAGAACAGGAGAAAAGAAACTTTCGGCGAATTAATACGATAGCAGGCTTTGCTTTGTTCTTCTTTGCTTTGATAGTTTATTGGCTTAGCATGGAGCCTACGGTGAGCTTTTGGGATTGTGGGGAATTTATTGCTGCTGCATTTAAACTAGAAGTCGGTCATCAGCCCGGAGCACCGGTTTTCCTTATATTGGGAAAAATTTTTAGCCTCTTTGCTTTTGGCGAAAGCTCTAGGATAGCATATTGGGTTAATTTTAGTGCTGTGGTTTCAAGTGCGGCTACTATTTCATTTTTATTCTGGACTATTACGGCTTTAGTTGCGAAGGTATATAAGAATGAGAAGATTAAAGCCAAAACAAAAAGTATCATAATTGCAGGTGCTATAGGTGCTTTGGCTTATACTTTTTCAGATACATTTTGGTTTTCAGCTGTTGAGGCTGAGGTATATGCTCTTTCATCCTTATTTACTGCCGTCACCTTTTGGGCTATTCTTAAATGGGAAAATCAGATAAATGACCGTTGGTTAATCTTTATAGCATTTATGATTGGCCTTTCAACCGGAGTTCACTTACTTAACCTATTAACAATTCCGGCAATTACACTTGTTTATTATTATAAGAAAACGAAACGCAGTACTACCATAGGAACTCTCAAAGCTTTACTGGTTGGATGTGCAATAGTCGCTTTTATTCAGTTTGGAATTATCCAGTACTTTATGTTAGGAGCGTTTAAAACCGACCTTATTTTTGTTAATTCATTTGGATTGTCATTTGGGTCAGGAGCTTTGTTTTATATTACTCTGGTTGGTTTTTTATTGTTCTACGGTATCCGATATTCTATCCGAAAACATAATTACAAGCTAAACTTGTATTTAATATGCACGGTGTTTTTATTGTTTGGATTTAGCTCGTATACAATTATTATTCTTCGTGCAAATGCCAAACCAACTATTAATTTAAGCAATCCGGATAATATATATTCACTTTATAATTATCTTGGAAGAACGAATTATAAATCTACTCCCTTATTATATGGCAATACATTTGACGCTAAGAGTATTGAAAACGAAGTAACGGATAATTTATACAGAAAAGGAGAAAAGAAATACGAGATTTCAGGAAATACGTATAAAACAACCTATGATAAAAATTTACTGTTTCCACGAACATATAGTCAGACACCACAGCATATTGATTTTTACAAAGAATGGATAGGACTCGGAGATGGAGAGACGCCGACTTTTAGTCAAAACCTTGGCTTCTTTGCCTCCTGGCAGATGGGAGTAATGTATTGGAGGTATTTTTTATGGAATTTCTCTGGTCGGCAGAATGATATTCAAGGATATGGAGACATAAAAAACGGGAACTGGATAACAGGGGTTAAGCCTTTGGACGCCATTCGTTTAGGCAGTCAAACGAATCTTCCGCCGAGTATAGTTGCAAATGAAGGACACAATGTATTTTATGGTTTACCTTTTTTGCTTGGTATAGCAGGTGTTTTTTGGCTATTTAAAAGAAATAAACAGATGGGGGTTGTTCTTGCTACTTTCTTTTTCTTTACGGGTATAGCTATTATCTTGTATCTGAATCAGGATCCTATACAGGTGCGTGAACGCGACTATGCTTATGCAGGATCTTTTTATGCTTTTGCAATCTTTATAGGCTTTGGTTTTCTTTTAGTTAAAGACATTCTTCAAAAAAATTCTACGAAAAGGATAGGATTGATAGTAGCGACAATGATCTGTTTGTTCGCCGTTCCGTTCTTAATGGGTACACAAGGCTGGAATGATCATGACCGGTCAGATAAAACAACAGCATTAAATTGGGCAAAGAACTACCTGAACTCCTGTGCTCAAGATGCCATTCTTTTTACGAATGCCGATAATGATACCTATCCGTTATGGTATGCACAAGAAGTAGAAGGTATAAGAACAGATGTACGCGTAATATGTCTTCAGTTTTTACAGGATGATTCATTTATTGATCAATTGAAAGCAAAGGTAAATTCATCTGAGGCTTTGCCTATTAGCTTATTACATAAACAATATCAGGCTGGTGTTAGGGACTTCTTTCCTTATGTGGATTACGGGATTACAGATAGTGTAGAATTAAAAGATCTGCTTGCAGTTATGACTTCTGAAAATAAAAACGATCAGGTTCAGATGACAGATGGCTCTTATATGAATTTTATACCTGCCAGAAAATTGAAACTCTCGATAAATCCGGATCAATTAATAGATACAAATACGATTCGGCCTGAACAGAAGTCAAACGTAGTGCCTGCAATGGAGTGGAGCTTTAATAAACCCTATGCAAGCAAAGCAGACTTGATCATGTTTGATATTTTGGCAAACAACGATTGGGAAAGACCTATCTATTTTGCTACATCAGTATCTGAAGATACGTACATGGGTTTAGATCAATATCTGTATTTAGAAGGATATGCCTATCGGTTATTGCCTTTAAAAAATGAAGATAAAGAGATAAATAAGACGCAGCGTACTAACACCGATGTAATGTATTCAAATGTGATGAACAGGCTGGATTTCACAGCATTTAATAAAGCAAAATATATTGATGTTGAATCAAGAAGGATCGTGAATAGTACATGGCAGTTAAATAATACATTGACTAATAACCTGATTGCTGAAGGTAAAACAGATAAGGCAAAGCAGGTAATGCAAAAAAGTATGAGAGAGCTACCCTTAAGAAGTTACTCCATTATAGATACTTTGAATAAGCTAAATACGGTTCGAAATTTATATGTTCTGAATCAGACTGAGGAAGCTAACGATGTTACCAATGCTACCTTGGATTTCTTAACACAGGAACTTCAATATATAACGACACTCACCGCTTCTCCTCAATTAGCCTATCGGGATGAGGTTCAAATAGGATTGTATGTTTTGGATGAGTTTGAAAGGATTACAGCTGGTTACCAACAGAAGGAATTAAACCGGAAAACTAATGATGTCCTGAAGCAGATGATAAAAGCCTTCAATATTGAAAGTTAATCTTTTAATCTATTGCCAACCGCCTCCTAAAGATCGATATAATTCAACTCTTGCAAGCAAAAGCTGTTGCTGCAAGCTAACTAATTCTAATTCACTGTCTATGGCATTCTGTTGAGCGTTTATAACTTCAAGGTAAGTAGCATGACCAGCTTTAAATAATAAATCGGCTTGTTTTACACCTAATTTAGCCACTTCAACACGTTTTTCAGCAATAATATCTTCTTCCCGGAGTTTTCTTAAGCTAACCAAGGTATTGGTGACTTCATTGATAGCCCGGAGAACAGACTCCTGAAAGTCGAGTTCGGCTTTTTCCCGTTCAATTTTTGCGATCTCAATACTGGTTTTAAGCTTGCGTCGGTTAAAAACAGGTTGCGTTATACTTCCAATCAATCCGCCAAATAAAGAACCTGGAATGCTTACCCAATTTTTTGCGAGCATGCTATTAACACCTCCTGTGGCATCGATGGTTATATTTGGATAACGGTATGCCTGTGCAACACCAACATCCGCATTTGCTGCCCGTAAAGCTAACTCTGCTGCTCTTACATCGGGCCGGTTGTTTACAACGTAAAGCGGTACACCTGCAGAAATAGAGTCTTCCATCAGATGATTTAAATCTAAACCACGCTGAATGCTATCAGGTAACTGACCTGCTAGTATTTGTAGATTGTTTTCCTGAATGGCAACTTTACGTTCTATTTGGGGGATTAATGATTTTGCAGCCAGGCTTTGTGATTCTGTTTGTTGAATAGCTAAGGAAGTAACTTGTCCGGCATCACGTTGTAACTTCACAATACGTAGCGTACTATCGCTTAATCGTAAATTCCGGCGGGCTACTTCTAATTGAGCATCCAGCATCAACAGATTATAATATCCTTCTGCAAGGCTTGCCACCAATTGTGTCTGTAATAATTTCCTTGCTTCATGAGTTTGTAGGTATTGAGCTAAAGTGCTTTCATTTTGTCTTTTAATTTTTCCCCAAATGTCAAGCTCCCAACTTAAACTTACACTACTATAATATTGCGGATTGTACAGATACATATTTTCAGGTGGTGTTTTACCGGTTTCAGTATAGTACTTGGCAGTAGGGCTCGAATAAAAATTTTTGGAACGAAATTGTTGATTAATAGTAGCCAGATCAGCATTGATCTCAGGAAGAAACTGTGCTTTTGCTCTCATGACTTGTTGATCAGCTATCTGGATGTTTTTTAATGCTTTTTGCATATCATAATTATAGACCAAAGCGGTATCAATTAATTGCTGCAAGGCAGTATCCATAAAGAAATCTCTCCAATGGAGATCACCTAAACTTGTTGTATCTAAAGCAATATCCTCTCCTCGATAGCTTTCTGAAATCTTTAGCTCTGGCCTTTGATAATCTTTACCGATCCTACAGGCACTTATGCCTAGCAAAAAGATAATCAAGATTGGAAATAGAAACCTTACATTGGTTGTTTTTATCTTATTCATTATCATCCTCCTCTTGTGGCATTTTTGATTTAATTGTTTCATCGATTTGTTGAAATATCATATACAATACAGGAATAATAAAAATGCCGAGTGTAACTCCAAAGAGCATACCGCCTGCGGCACCTATACTGATAGAATGATTTCCTTGCGCGGAAGGTCCAACAGTCCACATTAAAGGGACAAGACCAGCTACAAAAGCAAGTGAAGTCATTAAAATAGGTCTTAAACGTAATAATGCTCCTCCTTTTGCTGCTTCAATTATACTGGCACCTAGTCTGCGTTGTTGGACGGCAAATTCAACGATTAGAATGGCATTTTTGGCTAATAAACCAATGAGCATGATTAAACCGACCTGTACGTAAATGTTATTTTGTAAACCAGCCAGATTAACGGCTGTATAAACGCCTATTAATCCAACAGGTACTGAAAGGAGAATAGCCAAGGGTAATATATAGCTTTCGTATTGTATGGCTAACAGAAAATAGACGAACAGTAAACTTAATGCAAAGATCATGATGGTTTCGCCACCAGATCCTTTTTCTTCTAAACTCATTCCTGTCCATTCATAGCTGTAGTTAGCTGCCAGATTCTGGTTGGCAACTTCTTCAATCGCCTGTATGGCATCGCCTGTGCTATAGCCGCTGGAAGGAGTAGCATTGATAGAGATTGCATTATAAAGATTATAACGATTAACAGTTTCAGGCCCCATCACCCTGCGTAATTTGATTAAAGTATTGGCAGGCACCATTTCTCCTCTTTTATTTCTAACAAAAATTGATTTGAAAGATTCAGGATCATTGGTAAACCGAGCATCTGCTTGCATGTATATCTTATATTGTCTACCAAAGCGACTAAAGTCTCCAGCTTGTACACGTCCGTAATATCCTTTTATTGCCGTCATTAAATCTTTTGCAGATACGCCCAAAGCTTGTGCTTTTATGAAATCAATGTCCAATTCGTATTGCGGAAAATTGGCTTTGAAAGGAGTAAAGGCATTGTCTATTTCCGGTCGCTTTTGGATTTCATTGATAAACGTTTCCGCATCTTCACTAAAGGTGGTAAAAGAGCCTCCAAGGCGATCTTGCAAAACGAGCTCTAAACCACTGAAATCTCCGAATCCTTGAACGGTAGGACGGGAATATACACTAAATGAAGCTTCATTTATCTCTGAGAGATCGCTTCGCAAGGTGTCCATAAAATGGTTGATATTCTTAATATTTCCCCGATCATTATGATCCTTTAAATTGATATAACCTACAGCAAAAGCAGGGCTTGCTGTAGCATCAATAGCATTATACCCTGAAATGGTGGTCATTCCTGATAATTGTTCTCTTTTTCTTAGAATACTATCTGCCCGATATAAAACTTCGGTAGTACGGGAAAGAGAAGCCCCGGGTGGCATTGCCATAGAAAAGGTGATAAAACTATCATCTTCGTTTGGAATAAAGCCGGAAGGAGTCAGTTTCATCATTATGATTCCGACAACTGAAACGATTGCCAAAGCTGAAATACTTAGCCATTTATGAGAAAGGAATATGTCTAAGGAACGGCCATATTTAGCAGTTAGTGCATTAAAACTGGTGTTAAAGGCATTAAAGAATTTTGAAATGAATAACTTTAATTTATTTTCAGTAACCTGTTCCTCAGGCTTATTCCTGTGTTTATTTTTTAATAAGAGTGCACATAATACCGGGCTTAAGGTTAAAGCATTTAATGCTGATATTAAAATAGCAGTAGCTAAGGTATAAGCGAACTGTTTATAAAATACACCGGATGGGCCTTCCATAAAGCCTACAGGCAAAAATACTGCGGCCATGACCATCGTAATGGAAAGTATAGCACCTGTAATTTCACTCATTGCTGAAATTGTGGCTTTCCGCGCAGAAAGCCGTGTACCTTCCATCTTTTGATGAACGGCTTCAACGACGACAATAGCATCATCCACTACAATACCGATGGCTAATACTAATGCAAATAAAGTGAGAACATTGATGGAGAAACCAAATAGGTATAAAAAGAAAAATGTCCCTACGAGTGACACAGGAATGGCTATCGCCGGAATAAGAGTAGATCTGAAATCTTGCAGGAAAATAAATACGATGATTGAAACTAAAAAGAAAGCTTCAAATAACGTATGTTGTATTTGTGTAATGGATTCATCAATTTGATCGCGCACACTATAGGTAATTTCATATTTAATACCTTCAGGAAAAGTCTTTTCTATCTTTTCAAGTACTTTCCTGATCTCTTTATCAATTTCCACAGCATTAGAGCCACTGGTTTGGACAATGTTCATTGTTAAACCGGGAAAACCATTTACCTTATTATCACTTCCTACATTAGAGGATCCAAATTCAATTCGTGCAACATCTTTCAGGTAAAGAGAAGTTCCGTCTTCATTGGTTTTAATTACCAAGTTTTCATAATCTTCAGGATTACTAAATCTACCTCTATGCTTCAATACTGTCTCAAATACTTCATCCGAATCTTCACCGAACTTTCCTGGAGCGATCTCAAAATTTTGACTCTTTATGGCATCTAAAATATCTTGAGGCATTAAACCATAAACCGCTAATCTTTCTGGATTTAGCCAGGTACGCATTGCATAGTTCCGGGCTCCGATTTTAGTAACCGCAGCCACACCCGAAACTCTTAATAATTCTCTATTGATATTGATAGTAGAGTAGGCCTGTAGGAAAGTTTCATCGTATATTCCTTCAGGATGATCACTATAAAGATTCATCGTCATGATGATCCCATTCTGTTTTGGCATAACTGTGATCCCTGCTTCATTTACTTCAGAAGGAATTTGTCCGGAAGCTTTTGAGACTCTGGTTTGTACGTTTACAGCAGCTTGATCGGGATCTGTACCGGGTTTGAAAAAAACATTTATTGTCCCTGATCCTGTATTGCTTGCAGTAGAGCGTATATAGGTCATATTATTTACACCATTAATCGCTTCTTCTATGGGAAGAAGTACACTTTCTGCTACTGTTTCTGCATTGGCTCCCGGATAAGTTAAAGAAACACTTACACTAGGCGGGGCAATTTCCGGGAAACGGGTGATAGGTAGTTTTTTCATACCCACTAAACCCAGAATAATTAATAAAATTGATACTACTGTAGCCAATACAGGCCTAGTGATGATTTTTTTTATCATATCTTTCTCTTTACGACTTTACGTAAGTCGGTAGAATATCATGCTTTGATTAAAATGTGCAGATTGAAATGCTAAGTTTTGTTAAAGCATTCAGGATTTTTAGCTGCGTTCAGGATCTGTGATTTGAGGACTTATTAACAATCCATCTTCAAGTTTGTCAAACCCGGCGAGTACTATTCTGTCTCCTGGTTCCAGTCCTTTTTTGACGATATAATTGGAACCGCTTGTACCATCTATTTCAATGGCACGCTTCTTTATATGATTTGTAGAAGTAACGGTATATACAAACTTTTTATCTTGCAGCTCAGTTATTGCAACTTGCGGAATTAATATTACACTCGAACGAAGCTCTTCCATTTTCAAAGTACCGGTGTTTCCATGCCTTAAAACTTGTTCAGGATTAGAAAAACTGGCACGTAAAGAAATGGCTCCGGTTGTATTATTAACCTGTCCGTCAATAGCGTCAACTATTCCTTTTTCATTGTATTCGCTTCCGTCTGCAAGAATTAAACGTACATATGGAATGAGTTCACTATTATTAGCAGCGTTTATCGAATCGTCTAAACGTCCTCTTTTTGTAAAGTGTAAAAAATCAGATTCACTCATAGAAAAGTAAACATAAACTTCCCGCGTATCAGACAATACCGTAATGGGTTGTGAATCATTTTTGGATAACAGATTTCCTATTCGTTTCGGAATACGACCAATATATCCGTCTGAAGGAGCTTTAATGATGGTGAAATTCAGATCAATTTGTGCTGTAGCTACTGCAGTAGCGGCTTTTGCAACGGAAGCGCTTGCTACTTCATAATTGGATTGGGCGGTGCGTAATTGCACGTCAGATATAACATCATTTTCTACTAAAGAACGTAAATTTTCTACTTCTAATCTCGCATTCTTTTGTTTTGCCTTTTCTACACGCTCTTCCGCAATGGCATTTTTTAATGCTTCCCGATAAGGCAGTTCATTGACCTTAAAAAGATTTTGACCTTTTTTTACAAAGGAACCTTCATCCACATATATTTTTTCTAATATCCCCTCAACCTGTGGACGGATTTCTACATTTACTTTCCCTTCGATGGTACCTAAATAATCTCTAACTGTTACAGCGGTGCCTGAATCTACTTCAAAAACGGGTAAGGTTAAAAGCCTGTTGGCTTCTGCATCTGTATTAGCGGCTTTTGTATTACAACTTTCAACTGATAGTATTATAATTGCGGCCAAGACAGGCCAAATAAGTACTTTTATGCTACTTTTTAATCTAATAATCATAAATATTTGCTTTAGTTTACTTGCTATATTCTTTCAAATCTGACATATATAAAGGGTTGATTATTCACCCTATTGTATATCTATAGCTGCAACTTATTAAACAGAATTTATGCCAATGATTAAAATTGTTTCTCATTGATGGAGAAAATGGATCTTACCACAAATCTTTCAACCCGCTTTGTAAGGCTTCTTCATAGCTTTCCTTATCAAACTGGTAGAGGTAGGGAGCTTTATAGGCTCCGCCTTTTCGTTTAGTGGGTAAACGTTCAAGTATCTTATAGCTTAGCATTTTCCGTTGAAAGTTCCTTCGGTCAAGGCTCTTTCCTAAAATAGTTTCATAGAGCCTTTGGAGTTCGGGCATGGTAAATTCATGCGGAAGCAGGTTTAAACCGATAGGTTGATAGTTTAACTGCTGCCTTAAGGTTTTAAGGGCTGTTTCAATGATGGATTGATGATCGGAAATGAGTAGGGGTAAATTATGGATATCATGCCATTGGCACTCAATCGTGAAGATATCATGCTTCGGTTCTACTTTAGTAAATTCTACAAGGGCATAGAAGCCAATGGTTATGAAGCGTCCAAGTGCCCACTCAATAAATTCTTGTGCATACTTATCTTTTGCAAGCTGTTCTTCCAAAAGTTCGGCACGTTTATTTATTCGGGTACGTTCGGGATCACCAAAAGCATAGAACTGCTGAAGAAAGATTTCATTCAAACCGGTTCTCCGGAAAAGTAAGCGATTGGCTGCTGCTTCAAGGCTTTCATCTTTGGCAATAAATCCGCCCGGAAGTGTCCAGCTTTCTTTATCCTTATTCTTTAACAGTAATATTTTAAGGTGGTTTTCATGGAAGCCAAAGATTGCCAGATCAATGGATACAGACGGCAAATTATCTTCGATAACACTCTTTAATGAGATAATCTTATTCTCCTCTTTCATATTACAAAGTAATATATTTTTTTGGAGATTGCTTAAGCTACACTGAACTTCTTCAAAATGAGATAATGGGATTTCATGGCATCCCAAAAAGTGATATTCTCAATATAAGGAAGTTCATACTGATGCGCTGTTTCTCTAACAATATGAGATATGGCAGGGTAGTGGATATGGCATATTTTAGGAAACAAATGATGTTCAACCTGTTGGTTTAAACCTCCTAATAAGAATGCTGCCAATTTACTTTTCATGGAGAAGTTGGCAGTAGTTCTCATCTGATGCTCTGCCCAGGCATCTTCCATATTTCCTTCTGTATTTGGAATAGGGAATTCTGTACCTTCAACAACATGAGCTAGTTGGAATACTAATCCCATAACTAAGCCTTGTGCAAAATGAAGAGCTACGAAGCCAATAATTCCTTGCCACCAGGTAATATCGGTTAAAAGTACCGGTAAGCCAAAGAAAAGAAAATAGTACAAAAACTTAAAGAAAAACAGGTTAAAATATTCTATTTTTGGATGTTTAGGACTCACACATTCGCCTACTTTTGCTTGAAAGAACTTTTTATAATCCTTGCGAAATACCCAGGATAGGGAAGCTAAGCTATACAATGGGAAGGCATAGAAGTGTTGAAAACGATGCATACCGGTTAATTTTTCATCATCGGATAGGCGAATAAGCCCCGGGGCAATTTCCAAATCCTCATCATGGCCTGCAATGTTGGTATAGGTATGATGCACTACGTTATGGGTAATATTCCAAACGTAAGGATTAGCTCCTACAAAATGGAAAACTGTACTAAATATTTTGTTGACTGTGGAGTTGGAAGAAAGCGCACCATGAATGGCATCGTGGCAAATATTAAATCCAATAAATGCGCTGAATACACCTAATAGTACGGCAAACAACAGCATTACTAATGGGCTAAACAGATTGGAAATGATTAAAAAATATAAAGCAAGAAAGCCTATTAGAAAAATAGTCGCTTTGGTCCACATAGCTCCATTGGCCTTTTTTTCGATATTATTCGATTTAAAATAATGATCTACTTTACGTCGTACATCGGTGAAAAAAGAGGATTGATTCTTATTGTTGAATTTTAATTTGGTTGAAGGCTCTTGTAGAGTATTCGTAATTTTTAAAGTTGACATATTGTTTAATTATTAAAGTAATTCCTGGGAGATACAATGAATGGTTAATTAACTTTAATAATTACTCAAGACAGGCACTCAAGCCATTAATGGCCTTTCCTTCGTTACACTAATTGTAAATATAAGAAATAAAAAATGCCTATACCTCACAAAATCAAGATATAGGCATAAAAATACAAAAAGATTACATTAAATCAATTCTGTTTTAATGTAGTTGAAGCTTTGTGTAATGCTTTCGTAAGGGTCCATACTGAAGTTTTCTTGTTCTACAAAGAAGTGTTTCATTCCGGATTGCTTAGCACCAGTAAAGATTGTTTTAAAATCAATAGAGCCACTGCCTACTTCAGTATTGATGGTTGGGGTAGCTTTATCCATGTCCTTGATATGCCACATAGCAAAACGTCCCGGGAATTCATTGAATAGAGCGATAGGATCATTTCCTGAACGAACTGCCCAATATATATCCAGCTCAAATTGAACTAAATCAGGATCTGTGTTCTTCATGAAGATTTTTAGAGCAGTTTCTCCATCGCCTAGATCTGCAAATTCAAAATCGTGGTTATGGTAGCCTAACTTTAAACCTGCTGTTTTACACATTTCTGCAGCGATGTTTAATTTATCAGCGATCATTTTATAGCTATCAGGCGTCCTTAAGTCTTCTGACAGATAAGGAACAGTAACGTACTCATTTCCAATAATTTTAGCTGCATCTATAATAGCCTGTAGTTCGTCTTTGCTATCGGTTCTGATAAATTCTTCAATTCCATAATGGCCGCTGGTACTTATCAGGTTGTTTTGATCCAATAGTGCTTTAAATTCTTGTGGACTTAATCCCCAGAAACCACCTTTGGATGAAAAGCCGTAGCCTTCAACATCTTTGTAGCCAATTGCAGCTACTTTTCCAATCACTCCGGATACATCCTGTCCGATAATTTCACGCAAGGTATACAGTTGTAGGCCGATATTGGTATCAGAAGCAGTTAACGATGCTTCATTGTTTGCTTCCTGGCTGTCTGAAGTATTATTAGTACCCGACATACATGAAGGTAAAATAAGTGCGCCTGCTGCGAGCATAGCTGATTGTTTTAAAAAATCCTTTCTGCTTTTCATTTGGTTTCGTTTATGATTAAGGTTTAAAATAAAAAAATTGTCTAATGAATAAAGATCATGATGCGCTTTACCAGCGCTTTAAACGATCTTCTGTTTGTACATTTGTTTTAAATGAATTGAAACGAGGTGTTACTATCTTGATACTGCGTTTAGAAAGTTCTATGGCTGCATTTAGCTCAAATCCGATTAATAATATTAAAGAGTTTAAATAGAGCCAGATCATAATGACAATTAAAGTACCAATAGAACCGTATAGTTTGTTATAGGCATTAAAATGGTTTATATAGTAGGCGAAGCCTATGAAAGTAAAAATAGCTAAAATTGTCGATAAGCTTGCACCCGGGCTAAAAAATTTCCATTTTGTGGCGGATGATGGTCCATATTTATAAACGAAACTTACTGTAAAAAAGTAAATAGCTGCTAAAATAAACCAACGGGTTACCATAATGACATTTATCCAGGAATTGCTGGCGATACCAAGTAATTCTTTTATAAAACTAAAGATCTGGCTGGATATGGTAAGAAGGGTCATTCCTATGGTTAGAGCAATTACAATCATGAAGGCAAGACCGATGGCCACCATACGTTGTTTTATCCAGCCCCGGCTTTCAGAAATTAAAGACGCCTTATTGAAGGCCATCATCAAAGAAGTTAATCCATTGGTAGCGAAAAGGGCCGCTGCTATAAAACCAAAAGAAAGCAATCCGCTATTTTGATTAATAATAATATCTTCTACAGTTGTTCGAATGGTTTCATAGGCATTTTCTGGTAGAACAAGTGCTGTAAAAGAGAGCAATTGCTCTTGAAAGTTCTCTACCGGTATATAAGGAATCAATGTAAAGAGGAAGATTATTGCCGGAAAGATAGCGAGCAAAAAGTTATAGGCTAATGAAGATGCTTTATTTAAAAGAGATTCGCGGGCGATTTCCTGAAAGAAAAACACGGCTACCGTATATAATGGCAATGAGCCAAAACCGGGCAACACTACCACCTTTGTCCACTCAATCAAATAATCGTATGGTTTGAATTTCAACAAAGTTTGATGAATTCGATTCATGCTTTATCAGGTAAAAAAAGGAGCCATCTTTTTATTGAACTCTTCTGGCGGAAGGCAGGGTTTGTTCTTTTCTATATCTACAAACACTAAAATGGTTTCTCCTATATTAATTAATTCTTGCTGTTCATTATGAATCTCATAATAGAACTTGATGCGAATGCCTGGCTTTTCTTTGATCATGACCGTAATAGTCAGGTTCTCATCATACCTACCCGGTTTTATGTATTTACAATAAAGGTCTAAAACAGGCATCATTACGCCATTGTTTTCCATGTCTTTATACGAAGTACCTAGGCTACGTAACATTTCCACCCTGGCAACTTCATAATATTGAGCATAATTGCCGTAATATACATAACCCATTTGGTCAGTCTCTCCGTATCTTACCCTAATATTACAGCTAAATTTAAACATATCAACGTTTTATGTTTCTTTGGTCTAATGCTCTTTGGAATTTTCTGGCATTTACTAAGTGTTCTGCCACGGTAGTTGCAAAGTTATGATAGCCTGAAAAATCATCTTTCGCGCACATATAAATAAAATTATGCGATTGTGGATTTAAAACGGCGTCAATAGAAGCGATGCTAGGCATCATAATAGGGCCGGGTGGCAATCCCTTATGAATATAGGTATTATAAGGCGAGTTAGTGCGCAAATGCACATTCAAAACTCTTCTGATACTGAAGTCTTGCGTTGCAAAGATTACGGTTGGATCGGCCTGTAAAAGCATTCCCTTTTTTAAACGGTTCAAATATAAACCTGCTATTTTAGGCATTTCATCGTTATGTAATGCTTCACCTTTTACGATTGCAGCTAAATTACTTATTTCGATGGGGGTTAGGTTAAGGGCCTTTGCCTTTGCTTTTCTTTCTTCATTCCAGAACGTGTCGTATTCTTTATGCATTCTTTCTACAAATTGATCAGTGGAAGTGTTCCAGAAAAATTCATAGGTATTGGGAATGAACATAGTAAAAAAACTTTCGTGGCTGAAACCATATTTCTGTGCCAGGCTGTCGTTGTTCAGAAGTTCGATAAAGGCAAGTGAATCAGGTTCAAGCTGCTTGGCCAACAAGCCCGCAAAGTTCTCTTTTAAACGAATGTTCTGGAAGCGAAGCTGAACGGGTTCTTGTAGTCCGGCACTTAACAGGTTGATGAGTGTACGGTTGTTCATTCCTTCCGTTAATTTGTATTTACCTGCCTTAACACGAAGTGGATAATCTTGTTTTATAGCTGCCCATCGAAATGTTGCGGTATCTTTCACTATTTCATTATCACTCAGGTTCTTCATCAGATCTTCAAAGCCTGAATCTGTTGGGATATATAAGTATGACTGATTGGCTGTTACATTGGGTGCTAAAAACCGCTGATAAACAGTGAAAGCAATGACTGCCCCAATAATAAGGATAAGAGCGCCGGCTGCTAATAATATTTTCTTTATTGAAATTGATCTTTCTCTTTTTTGCATAGAAATTCTTTAATTGCTTAATGCAAGGTTAATAGCTGTTCCTACGCTTACCTTCTCCATTTGCAAAGAATCAGCAGGAGGTGTCTGGCTTACCACACGTGCGGTTAAACTATCAGTAATATAACCCATATAATTAACCTCACCAACAGTTAAAGAGGATCCTAAAATTGAAAACCGGGCTTCGTTTAATGTCAAACCAACAACATTGGGCACAAGCACTTCTGAGTCGCCCATTCCATTTCCTAATATTAAATTAATCCGGGAACCTTTTGGTATTTCTTGTCCGGCTTTTAATTCCTCACCACCATAGCGAACATCTAATACAACATCTCGTGCAATATCAGGCATATAGATCGTATCGCCTAAACGAAGTTCGTAATTACCAAGAACGGCGCGAGCTTCAAGAAATGTCATTTCACGTATTTCAGGGAAACTCACTATTGGTGGACTTAGCGTGATCATGGTAAGGTAGATTGTACGATTATCTTTTACAAAAGAGCCGGCAACAGGATCCTGATCAAGAATAATTCCTGGTTTAGCATCGGTTTGGTATACTGAATCTATCTGATACCTGAATCCTTCACGCTCCAAAAGATCAATAGCTTCTGTAATAGATTTGTTTTTTAAGTCAGGAACTTTGATCTTTTCACCGTGGTGTGTATAACTGCGTAGAACAAAGAATATTAAAGAAACAAGTACGATGATAGAGATGATTGCTATAATCAAGTGTCTTCTAAATGTTTTAGTACCAAGGTACTGAAAGAGTTTACTCATATTGATAATTTAAACAAATCTTCTTCTTGTCAGCAAATATTAATCCAATTGATTGGATACGGTTTTTTGCACCTCCAAACTTACTCAAAATATTAAATATGATCTACTTTTTTTCTGATGGATCTCTTATTCCATAGTAAATAACATATATATTTGTTTTTAAAATTGCCCTATATGAAATTAAAAATCGCCTTGCTTTGTGGTGGATATTCTGATGAGGATGAAGTATCTTATAAGAGTGCTGCCTTTGTAGAAGAAAGCCTGGATAGTGAACGATATGATGTATATAAAATAAAGATATTGCCTCATGAATGGTTCTACGAAAATTCAGAAGGAGCTGTTTATACGATTGATAAGAATGATTTTAGCATAAGGGTCAATGGGGATAAGATCCTATTTGATTTAATATTTATGATGATTCATGGATCTCCCGGAGAGAATGGATTGTTACAAGGTTATTTTGAGATGCTAGGTTTACCTTATACGAGCTGCGACTCATTGACATCCAGCTTAACCATGAATAAAGCTTATACCAAGGCGGTTCTTAAAGATATTACAGGAATGTATCTGGCTAATTCGGTTCAGCTGTTTGAACAGGATCAGGAGAATGCCGTTGAGATTATTGAAAGTAAGTTAATGCTACCCATTTTCGTAAAACCAAACGGAGGAGGAAGTAGCATTGGAATGTCTAAAGTAGAACAGGCATCAGGTATTAAAGATGCAGTTGATTTGGCTTTCAATACTGAAAATACCGGAAGGCAGGTTTTGGTAGAAGAATTTATATCGGGCAGAGAGTTTTCAGTAGGAGTTTATCGTTTTAAAGACGATGTACAAGTACTTCCAGCAACGGAAGTGATTACGAGCCGTGATTTCTTTGACTATGAAGCGAAATATACTGCCGGATTAACGCAGGAGATTACGCCCGCAGAAATTAACGAAGAACAGGTAGAACGAATGGAACGGATTGTAAAGGATATTTACCTGAAGTTAAACTGTAAAGGATTGGTACGTGTTGATTTCTTTCTTGAGCATAAAACCGATAAGTTCTACTTTATAGAAATTAATACCATACCCGGACAAACGAAAACAAGCTTTATACCGCAGCAGATCCGGGCAACCGGAAAAACGGAACGAGCTTTTTATAGAGAATGGATTGAAAGCTCTTTACTCAGATTTGCGACCAAAGACTGAGAAGTGAACGTAGCGTTTAGGGTTTTGCTTGACGTCAATAATTAAATTGTCAAGGCTTTTTGAGGCGTCTTCCAGGTTGTTATACAGCTCATCGTCATTCAATAGTTTTCCTAATGAACCTTTACCATTATTAATGCTATCAACTACTAATTGAAGATCGGAGACGGCCATATTGGCTTTATTCATGGTTTCCTCAAAGTTTAATCGAGCGGCTTTATCACTTACGGTTTCTAAATTTGCGAAGATACGGGTAAGCTTTTCGTTGTTGTTACTGAAATTGGCAGAGATGGACTCCATGTTAGTTAAAATACCTGAGATCTTCGACTTTTGAGTTCCTACCATTCCATCAACCTGGATTGCTGTGTTTTCTAAGGTGTTTAAGGTATTAGCAATACTTTGTAAGCTTCGGTTGATATTTTTTTGAAAATCCGGACTAATGGTATTATTAACAGAAGTTAATACAGAATCTAATACGACAAATAAAGCTTCCGCTTTCTTTTGAATCGGTTCAACCTGTTCCATGATATTCTTTTGAACATCAGATTGTAGTGTGTCACCGGTTTCTGCATACACGTTGCTATCACCCAGATCAAAAACAATAGCCTTGCCTCCCAATAAATCTGTGCTGGCAATACGGGCAACCGTGTTTGCAGGAAGTTCGTATTTCTTATCTATTTTAAATTCCGTCAGTATGGTTCCATTAGGTAAAAGTGTTAATCCAGAAACGCGTCCTATCTGATACCCGTTTACATATACAGGTTTTGAAACGGTAAGTCCGTCAACCCTTTCATAAACTGCATAAAAGGTGTTTTCCGAGGTAAAGACATCGTTTCCTTTTAAGAAACTATAGCCTAATACGAGTATTGCAATGGCAACAGTTGCCAATATTCCAACTTTAGTTTCGTTTTTTATTTTCAAAATAGGTCTTTCTAAGGGATTTATATTTAATGTATCATAACATTTAATTTAGCTGAATGTTTTAGATTAACGCTCAATCAAATGTTTATATGCTTTTATGGCATTTGTTAAATTTTCTACAATTTCTGCTTGTCCGGCAGCAGAAGTCATATATCTTTCCTCAGCCGGATTACTAATAAAGCCAATTTCTGTTAAAATAGCAGGCATTCCTGCTCTTGCTAATACAGCAAGCCCTTGTTCCTTAACTCCACGATTGATTCTACCGGAAGTAGCATAATGATCTTGTACCAGTGTTGCCAGCTTAATGCTTTGATCGCGGTATTGATTTTTCATTAAAGAAAAGATGATATAGCTTTCCGGATCGTTGGGATCAAAATCATAGTTCTGCTCGTAATTTTCTTCTAAAAGCATGGAGGCATTTTCGCGCATAGCAACATCTTGCTCTCCCAATCTATGAAAGCCTGAAACAAACGTTTCAGTTCCGCTTACCCGCTCATTACCAGCTCTTTTTGGCATTGAATTACAGTGAATAGAAATAAACAGGTCTGCATTGTTATCATTGGCTACTGCTATCCTTTCATATAACTTTACAAAAACGTCTGTTTTACGGGTATAAATTACCTTAACATCTTTCATTTCGCTCTCAATCTTTTGTCCGAGCTTCAAGGCGACTTGGAGAGCTACGTCTTTTTCCCGGGCTATTGCTCCGCGCGTTGCCCCATCTTCTCCACCATGGCCTGCATCAATAACAATCGTTTTTATTCGAAAGTCCGGTTTGTCTTGTAAGGTATTGAAACTAAAGAAGGGTATAAGAAAACATAGGAATATAACGTTAAATATTTTTTGCTGCGTATTTTTGATTTTCATAGTAGGAATAACAATTTTGTATTATTATTATTATTTTAATAAATAGAGTTAAGCATTATTGTATTTTCGCAAATCGAGATTTAAGAAATAACTAGCTTAATTTTCATTAATTTTGGCATTTCAGTTTGTTTTACAAAAGTACTATTCAAAGTCATATTTTGAAATTGATTATAAGCATTTTTCAACAAATATTTTTCATTATAACGTTTTTTACGGCACTTTCTGTATATGGGCAAGATATACCTGGCACGAATACAGTTGGAGTAGATACTTTAAGAAACAATACAGACTCCCTTGTCACGAAAGATACGGTATTAGCTAGTGAATTTCAAGATACTACAGTACAATCTACTAATCCACAAGAAAGAGCTGCTGCATTAAGCTCTGCCATAAATAGTGCAGCAAGCGATTCCTCATGGATGGATTATCGCAACAATGTAATTCACTTTTTCGGGAATGCCAAGATAAAATATGAAGATTTTGAATTAACAGCCGACTATATTCGCATCGACAATAATTCACATTTGCTTTTTGCAAGTGGTTCTTATGATCATAATCACCGTTATCGAGGTCGGCCGATCTTTAAAACAGCGGCAGAACCACCAGCAACGACCGATTCACTATATTATAATTTTGATAGTAAAAGAGGTAAAGTATTTGGCACTTTTACAGAAGTAGAAGGTGGATTTATACAGGCTCAGCAATTAAAGAAAAATGAATTTAACGAGGCATCTATTAAGAATGCCATTTATAGTACATGTAACTTACCTGAACCACACACTCATTTTGGTATTTTCATTAGCCGGGGGCTTGTTACAGAAAAGAATGTGATTACCGGGCCAGCGTACTTAGTAATTGAAGACGTACCCTTACCTTTTATAACGGTTCCTTTTGCCTTTTTTCCAAAAATGAATAAGCGGACTTCGGGTTTCTTATTTCCATCTTTTGGAGAGGATTATACACGTGGTTTTTTTATGCGTGATATTGGTTGGTATATTGGTCTAAACGATTATTGGGATGCGGAAATCAGGGGTTCTCTATATTCTAAAGGCTCATATGAAGGATCATTAAGAACACGCTATCGAAAGAATTATAAATATGACGGTGGCTTTAGTTTGCGTTATGCAAGTACCAGAACGGGCGTAGAGGGTACACCAGGATATACGCCGAGTAAAGATTTTAATATTACATGGAATCATAGCAAGCGGCCGGAATCAAATCCGGGAACTACCTTTAGTGCCTCCGTGAACGTGGGTACGGGCTCTTATTTTTCTAAAACTGCTGCAGGGGGAAGTTACGATTACGATCAGATCACTCGTAACAGCATGTCATCAAGCATAAGTTTTGGTAAGATATTTGGTGACGGGCGCTTTAACTTTACTTCGTCCTTATCACACCGCCAAGATATTTCGGCTGGAACAGTTTTCTTAGAACTGCCTTCCTTTAACTTGAACATGACTTCTTTTAATCCCTTTGACTCTAAAGATAGGATAGGAGAGCAAAAATGGTTTCAGCGAATTAATGTTGGATATAGCTTACAGGGCCGTAACTCAATTAGTTCAACTGAATCGGAATTGTTTAAAAGTGAAACCTTAAAGAAATTTAGAAATGGGCTGCAGCATAATATTCCGATAAGCCTTTCACTAAATCCACTACAGTTTCTTCAATTCAATACAAGTGTCAATTATACCGAAAGCTGGTACCTTCAAACAATAAGGAAGAGCTTGGATAATACGGCAGGTGGATTTGTTCAAAAAATAGATACTGTGCCCGGATTTAGCCGTGCTTATGATTATTCTCTCTCAAGCGGCTTCTCAACCAAATTCTATGGTATGAAAGAGTTCAAAGGTAAATTAGCTGCTATACGCCATGTGGTAACACCTTCGGTAAACTTTAACTACCGTCCTGATTTTTCGGATGCACGCTATGGTTTTTATCGCAGATATCAGGATGTTAACGGAAATGAAGCATTATATTCTATTTATGAAAACTCTGTTTTTGGTGGTCCGGGATCTGGCGAATCGATGGGTATCGGCTTTTCAGTCGACAATAATATTGAAGCTAAGGTACGTACTGCAGATGATAGTACAGGCTTCAAAAAAATTCCAATATTACAAAGCTTATCTTTTAATGGTAATTATAACTTTGTTGCTGATTCATTTAAACTATCTAATATCAACTTCTCTGGAAGAACTGCCTTGTTTGATCAAAAGTTAGGAGTTAGTTTTAATGGAAGCTTTGATCCATACCAATATGACCCGGTAAATATGCGCAGTGTTAATCAGTATACTATTAAGGATGGAGTTTTAGCACGCTTGGTTAATGTTGGTTTATCAATGGATTATAGTTTGAATTCAGAAGCGACTAAAAGTAGGAATAAGAATATTGACGATTTGAACAATGCTGCAAATGGCGCCATGACGCCAGAACAAAGCCAGCAATTGGCACGTATTTCATCAGACCCTAATGCCTTTGTCGATTTTAAAATCCCGTGGAATGTAGCAGCTTCCTTTAGTTTTTATTATTCCAAGCCGGGTGTTGTGTCTTCTATTACCAGTACACTGAATCTTTATGGAGATGTAAATTTAACACCAAAATGGAAGGTGCAGTATAATACTGGATATGATTTTAAAGCACAAAAGATTATCTTAACTCAGTTTAATATTTACCGCGATCTACATTGTTGGGATATGTCGTTTGGCTGGATTCCATTTGGTACTTACCGAAGCTATACCTTCACGTTGCGAGTAAAAGCATCTATACTTCAGGATCTTAAGCTTAATAAACGTAATGACTATTACAATAGTTTCTAGAGAGGTTTTCGTTTTCTAATTAAATCTTATGCGAGCAGAACTCATAATTATTGGTGATGAACTTTTAATAGGTCAGGTGCTTGATACAAATTCAAGCTGGATTTGTACACAACTCAATGAAATTGGAGTACAGGTAAAACAAATTTCTACAATAACGGACGATGCAGATGAGATAATCCATGCATTAACCTTAGCTACTTCGAGAGCAGAAGTGATTTTGATGACAGGTGGTTTAGGTCCAACTAAAGATGATGTCACTAAGCTGGCTCTTTCAAAGTATTTTCATTCAGAATTAGTACTGGATGAAAAGGTGCTGACACATGTAAAGGGTATCTTTGAGAAATTCAATCGTCCTATGCTGCCTGAAAATATAAAGCAGGCAGAAGTTTTAAAGGTCTCGGAAGTTCTATTTAACAAAGCCGGCACAGCTCCCGGTATGTGGATTAAACAGGGCAAAAGCCATATTGCTATTATGCCCGGGGTTCCGTCGGAAATGCAATACTTAATGAAGCATGAAGTATTGCCTCGAATAAAGGCACTTCCCGGTAGGAAAGAATTGATACAAAGTCATATTTTAACAGCCGGGATTGGTGAGTCTTTTCTAGCTGCAAAGATTGCCCATATCGAGGATCGTTTACCGAGCTATATTAAACTTGCCTATCTTCCTGCACCTGTACAAGTTCGTTTACGTTTAAGTGCAGTAGGCGACAATCATAGACTTTTGAAAGCCGAACTTGATAGCTTTACGCAAGAAATTAAGGATGAATTAAAGGAACACTGCATTAATACTAATGAACAAACGCTGGAAGAAACTTTATTAGACGAAATGAGAAACTTAAACCTGAAGCTTGCATTAGCGGAAAGCTGCACCGGGGGCTACGTTTCTCATCTGATTACTGAAATACCAGGAAGCAGTAGAGTTTTTTTAGGTAGTATTGTGAGTTATGATAATACGGTTAAGATTAATTCTCTGGGCGTAAAGCAACAAACACTGAATGATTTTGGCGCAGTAAGTGAGCAAACAGCCATAGAAATGGCAGAGGGCGTAAAACAAAATATTGGCAGTGACTATTCAATAGCTATTACCGGCATTGCTGGTCCGGATGGTGGGTCAATCGAAAAACCAGTAGGGACCGTATGGGTTGCTATTGCCGGAGTTAAGAAAACTTATACTTTTAAGTATTTATTCCAGAATAGCCGGAATGGTACAATTATCAGAGCATCCAAAAATGCTTTATACCAACTAATTCAATTAGTTAGGGAAGAAAATAAGTGATTTTAAAAATATAGAATGGCAGTTGGTAATTTATAGCAAATAATATTCGGTAAAAATAAATGTTTGCAATTATTTAATTAACTTCGCCTTAATACAGAATCTTTAAGTTTATGGCAAAATACAATTTACTCCTTCCACGTATGGGGGAAAGCGTTTCTGAAGCAACTGTAGTTAAATGGCTCAAACAACCGGGAGATTCAATTG
>Ga0160433_100050_pt1 | contig 134788 bp, 115 predicted proteins | sample HID1972K_E0MG_FD_108235 | JGI IMG/M metagenome (GOLD analysis project Ga0160433, IMG submission 108235) | Enriched pill bug-associated microbial communities from UW Madison campus, WI, USA - HID1972K_E0 MG | ecosystem: Host-associated > Arthropoda: Insects > Digestive system > Unclassified ...
AGAGCGTCACCCAGTGCGATATCGACGAGCAGGTCACCCGCATGGCCGAGAAGCACTTCCCGGAACTGTGCGATTCCAACGACGATGCACGTGCCGAGCTGCTGTTCGATGATGGCGTGGCCTACATGGCCAACTGCCCGGCCGGCAGCGTGGATGTGGTGATCGTCGATTCCACCGATCCGGTGGGTCCCGGCGAAGGCCTGTTCAACAAGGCGTTCTACGAGAGCTGCTTCAAGGCCCTGAAGGACGACGGCATCCTGGTGCAGCAGTCCGAATCGCCGCTGATGCAGCTGGACCTGATCAACGAAATGCGCACCGAAATGGGCAAGGCCGGCTTCGGCTCGTTCAAGACCCTGCCGTTCCCGCAGCCGTGCTACCCGACCGGTTGGTGGAGCGTGACCCTGGCGCGCAAGGGCGAGAGCGGTTTCGATTTCCGCCAGGCCGATTCGGCTGCCAAGGGCTTCGACACCCTGTACTACACCGCCGCGCTGCACACCGGCGTACTGGTGACTCCGCCGTTTGTTGCATCGGCCCTGCAGGGCTGATCCGGGACGCGCCACAAGGAACGGCATCCGCCGTTCCTTGCGGAACCCGCCAGGTCAAAGCGCCCAGATACCCGCGATCACCGCGACCACCAGGCCCCACTTGATCGCGTGGTAGGCGAATGCGCTGCGCGCACGCAGCGCCTTGGCCTTCAGGCGCACCTTGTACACCCCTCCGAACGCCTTGTTGACCCCACCGGTCGGATCGCCCGGCAGGTTCGGCGAAGCGCCACCGGCCAGCAGCGTCGCCGCCACCGCGCGGTTGAACAGCGCCGGCAGTCCGAAACGCAGCGGACGGGCGATGTCGCAGAACAGGATCACCCGGTCCTGCGCGGTTTCGTTGTGCGCGTGGTGCACGAAGGTTTCATCGAACATCATCCACTCACCGTCACGCCAGCTCTTCCGGATGCCGTCCACTTCGATGTAGCAGCCATCATCGTTGGGCGTGCTCAGGCCCAGGTGCAGGCGCAGCGATCCTGCGAACGGATCGCGATGCGGACGCAGTTCGCTGCCCGGCGGCAGCTGGGCGAACATCGCCGCGCGCACGTCGGGAAGCGACTCGATCAGCGCGGTGGTCTTCGGGCACAGCGCCTTCGCCGAAGGATGCGCCGGACCATACCAACGCAGGTAGAAGCGCTTCCAGCCACGCCGGAAGAACGAATTGAAGCCGGCATCGTTGAAGCTGCTGGACGCGGCGATCTTCTGCGCGTCGCGCAGCGCCAGCGCCTCGTCGCGGATCATCCGCCAGTTCTGCCGCAGCGGTTCAAGCTGCGGGAATTCCTTGCCCGGATCGAGGAACGGCGTGGTCGGCACCTTCGAGAACAGGTACATGACCACGTTGATCGGCGCCATGAAGCTGGAATGGTCCAGCAGCTGGCGCGACCAGCGCGCGCGGACCTTGCCGCGGTAATGGATGTAAAGCACGCAGGCGATGAACAGCGCTGCCAGCACGATCTTGATCATTGGTTTCCTCCGGCGACGGCCGGATGCAGGTTTCGGGGAGATGGCGCCGGCAGGATCCCGGGCCAACGGCACACAGGGCCCGTGGCGCAGCGAAGATCGGCACCAGCGGCCGGTGCGCAGGTAACGGGCAATGGTCGGGACCGATGGCATCGTGGTCAAGCCATCGATCACCACCATCACCGTCCAGCCGGCGGCCAGCCAAGTCATTCATGCACCGTTAGGCTGATGACACGGCGCGTCACTGCGCTCAAGCCATTGATTCATATGCCATATAGACTAAATGAGACATTTTTGTCCGGGTTTTCATGACGCACTGTTTCAGGCGTGAGGGCGGTCAGGGATGGGATACCAAACTTGCCGGTACTAAAATTAACGAAAGATTAGCTCCCGCTCCTGTACCGGTTCGCCTGACGCACTGCGCCGCCCACCGGGTCGCCCGAGACCGTCATGAATACCTTCGCTCCTTCCTCCCTTCCCTGCGGCGACGCCGCCGCGATGCCGCTGCTGCTCAAGCGCGGCGAACGTTTCCTTGAACCGGACGTCTACCGCACCTGCCTGGACGGGCAGCCGGCGGTGGTCAAGGACTACACCCGGTACCGCGGCACGCCGCTGTCGTTGCTCGCCCGCGTGCTGGTCCGTCGCGAGGCCCGCATGCTGGCCCGCCTGCAGGGCTGGAAACACGCTCCGGCGCTGCTCGGCACGCTGGGCGGGCTGGCCCTGGGCATGGAGTTCATTCCCGGGCAGACCCTGAGCAGCGCCCAGGCCGTGGGCAACGAAGTGTTCGAACAGCTGCAGCACGCACTGGACCGGCTGCACGCGGCCGGTATCACCCACAACGACCTGCATGGCACCAACGTGGTGGTCAGTGCTGGCGTGCCGGTATTGCTGGATTTCACTTCGGCGTGGCGGACGCCGCGCTGGTTGCGGCACAACCCGATCAGCCGCCAGCTCAGCCGCAGCGACCTCAAGAACCTGCTCAAGATGCGCCAGCGCCTGACCGGCGAGCGCCCCAGCGAGGACATCGCCGCCCAGGTCGCCGATCCGGGCTGGGTCGCCGTCGTACGCCAGGGCTGGAAGCGCTTCTACCGCTGGGCCAAGCAGCGCTGAGAAGCCTGCGGGTCGACCGATGGCCGATCGTTACAGCGCGTCGGCGTCCAGTTCACCGGTGCGGATGCGCACCACGCTGCCAAGGTCATACACGAACACCTTGCCGTCGCCGATCTTGCCGGTCCCGGCCGCCTTGACGATCGCTTCGACCACCGCCTCGGCCTGGTCGTCGGTCACCGCCACTTCCAGCTTCACTTTGGGCAGGAAGTCGACCACGTATTCAGCGCCGCGGTACAGCTCGGTGTGGCCTTTCTGCCGGCCGAAACCCTTCACCTCCGTCACCGTGATGCCGGTGACGCCGCGCTCGGCCAGCGCTTCGCGCACGTCGTCGAGCTTGAACGGCTTGATCACGGCCATGACCATCTTCATTGCGCATCTCCCTTGTTCCGGCGAGGAGGATAGCGCCTGCCGCCACCACGCGCGATGCGGCCCTGCCTGTGCGTCGCCGGCAGCGGGCAGTATCCTTGTCGCCACGTCCCCACCCCACCGGCAGAGTCCGCATGATCGACCTGAACCAACTCGATGACCTCGCACGCCGCCTGAGCGACCTGGTGCCGCCGGGCCTGCGCGAATCGCGCGAGGAGCTGCAGGGGACCTTCAGGAGCGCGCTGCAGGCCGGGCTGGCGAAGCTGGACCTGGTGACCCGCGAAGAGTTCGAAGTACAACGCGCTGTCCTGCTGCGGACCCGCGAGAAGCTGGACGCGCTGGAGCAGGCAGTGGCCGCGATGGAAAAGCCGGCGCCCTGAGCCACCTCGTTCGCAGGCACATCCTTTCGCGGGAATGCCCACTCGCGTTTCGCGCGACCGCCACGACCAATGATCGGGCGCCATCACGCCGGTGCTTCGAGCCACCGTGTCAGGGAGCCGATTCCAGGGTTTCCAGCCCATCGGCGAACCTGCGCATCAGCCTGACCAGGTCAGCCAGGTCATCCTCTGACCAGGTGTCGAATATCCCGCGCGCCATCCGCTCACGTGCCGCGTCGATGCGGTCCGTCATCTCCTTGCCCTTCGGCGCGATCAGCGCTTCCCGCACACGCCTGTCCTGGGCGCCGGCGCGCCGCACGACCAGGTCCATGCCCTCAAGCCTGGCCACCTGCCGGCTGATCGTCGTGTAGTCCCGGCCCAGGCGGTCGGCGAGTTCCACCACACCGATCGGCCCCATCCGTTCGATCACCACCAGCAGCCGGAACAGCGCCTGGTCCAGCTTCAGCCCGGCCGCCTCGATCAGGCGCTCATCGTTGCGCGGCCGGTTCATGACACTGGCAATGCTGATCAGCGCGCCGTGCAGCGTCCTCAACTGCGCGGAAATATGTGTATCTTGCACATTCTTTTCTGCTGACATAACCTGCCTCCTATTGAGTGCATAGTACACACATAAGGAGCGTCCGACGATGAACCCCCCTACCGATGTGCTGATCTGTGGTGCCGGCGCCGCCGGCCTGACCCTGGCGATCGAACTGGCCAGGCGTGGCGTGCGGTTCCGCCTGATCGAGAAGGCAACCGCCCCGTTCCATGGTTCGCGTGGCAAGGGCATCCAGCCACGCAGCCAGGAAATCTTCGAGGATCTCGGCCTCCTGGACCGGCTGCATTCCATCGGCGGCCTCTATCCGCCGTCGCGGAACCATCACCAGGATGGCAGCTACACCGACACCGACATGGTGCGGGCCAGCCCGCCGACGCCGGCCGAGCCTTACACCGCGGCCTTGATGGTGCCGCAGTTCCTGACCGAATCGGTGATGCGCCAACGCCTGCAGGAGCTCGGCCATGCGCCCGGCTTCGGCCATGAGCTGGTCGCGTTCGAACAGGACGAATCCGGCGTTACCGCGAAGATCGCCACCGCCCCCGGCGAGGAGACGGTACGCGCCCGCTACCTGGTCGGCGCGGATGGTGGCCGCAGCTTTGTCCGGCGTTCGCTCGGCATCGGTTTCCCGGGCGAAACGCTCGGCGTGCGCGCGGTCGTCGCCGACCTCCTGATGACCGGCCTCGACCGCCATGCCTGGCACCAGTTCAATGCGTCTTCGCCGGACCAACGGGTGCTGCTGTGCCCGCTGAGCGGCACCGACCTGTTCCAGCTGCAGGCGCCGATTCCACTCGACGGCGATGTCGACCTGGACGCGGCGGGGCTGACCGCCCTGCTGCACGCGCGCACCGGACGCAACGACCTGATCGTCCACGACGTCGCGTGGGCGTCGGCCTATCAGATGAATGCCCGGCTTGCGGACAGCTACCGCTGCGGACGCATCTTCCTGGTCGGCGACGCCGCGCATGCGCATCCGCCCACCGGCGGCCAGGGACTGAATACCAGCGTGCAGGATGCCTACAACCTGGGCTGGAAACTGTCCGCCGTGCTCCGTGGCGCGCCCGCCGCACTGCTCGACAGCTACGAAGAGGAACGCCGCCCGATCGCCGCGTCGATGCTCGGTCTTTCCACGCGTCTTCTCGAGAACGCGCAGCGCGGCGACCACCGTCGTGGACGCGAGGTTCAACAGCTTGATATCGGCTATCCGACCTCGCCCCTTGCGTTGCGCGTTGCCGGCCGGACCTCCGGGCCGGGGCCGGGGGACCGCGCACCGGATGCGCGGCTGCAGGGCGCAGCAGGACAACCTCGCCGCCTGTTCGATCTGCTCAGGGGCCCGCATTGGACGCTGTTCGGCTACCAGGCGGACGCCTCCGCCGCACCCATCCGCGCCGGCCTGCACGTGCATGTCATCGGCCCCGGCGAAGAACTGAGGGACGAAGAGATGAGCTTTGTCGCGGCTTATGCGCCATCGCCGGGCGACTGGGTGCTGGTACGGCCCGATGGGTACATCGCTGCCCATGTCCCGACCGCCCAGCTCGCTGCGCTCGACCCCCTGCTCGAGATGATCCAGCAGCCTTGAGCGCCGCTCACAGCGGATGCCTACGACCGGATCGCCTTTTCCCGACGGCGACCGGTCCAGCCACGTTCCATACTCCCTGCAACACAGGATCCGGGACGACCGCATGAGCCTCGCGCTGGTCCACAGCCGCGCCCGCGCGGGCGCAGATGCACCGCTGGTGCGCGTGGAGGTCCATCTGTCCGGCGGCCTGCCGGCGACCCAGATCGTCGGCCTGCCGGAAACCACGGTGCGTGAATCGCGCGAGCGCGTACGTGCCGCCCTGCTCTGCGCCCGCTTCGACTATCCCCAGCGGCGCATCACCATCAACCTCGCCCCGGCCGACCTGCCCAAGGAAGGCGGACGTTTCGACCTGGCCATCGCGCTCGGCATCCTCGCCGCCAGCGGGCAGCTGGATCCCCGCCAGGTCGCCCGCCACGAATACCTGGGCGAACTGGCGCTGACCGGCGAGCTGCGCCCCGTGGACGGCGTGCTTCCCGCCGCCATCGCCGCCGCGGAAGCCGGTCGCACCCTGTTCGTGCCACCGGCCAATGCCGCCGAAGCGGCGCTGGCCGACCATGCCGATGTGCGCGTCGCCCGCACCCTGCTGGAAGCCTGCGCTTCGGTGGACGATCCGCACCGTCTGCCGCGTGCCGAGCGCGCCGCGGTGGAGATCGAACCACTGCCCGATCTCGCTGATGTCCGTGGACAGGCCCATGCGCGTCGTGCGCTGGAAGTCGCCGCGGCAGGTGGCCACCATCTGCTGCTGATCGGCAGCCCGGGGTGCGGCAAGACACTGCTGGCGTCGCGGCTGGCCGGCATCCTGCCCGAAGCCAGCCAGGCCGAAGCCCTGCAGAGCGCGGCCATCGCCTCCATCAGTGGCGCCGGGCTGGATCCACGATGCTGGCGCCAACGCCCGTTCCGCGCACCACACCATAGCGCCAGTCCGGCCGCGTTGGCCGGCGGCGGCAACCCGCCGCATCCCGGCGAGATCTCGCTGGCGCACCATGGCGTCCTGTTCCTGGACGAACTGCCCGAATGGAGCCGCAACGCGCTGGAGGTACTGCGCGAGCCGCTGGAATCCGGCCATATCCGCATCAGCCGCGCCGCCCGCAGCGCGGTCTTTCCGGCGCGTTTCCAGCTGGTCACCGCGATGAATCCGTGTCCGTGCGGCTGGGCCGGCGACCGCAGCAACCGCTGTCTTTGCACAAGTGAGCGCATCCAGCGCTATCGCGGGCGGGTCTCCGGCCCGCTGCTGGATCGCATCGACCTGCACGTGACCGTTTCCCGGCTGTCGCCGGAAGAACTCCGCGAAGATACCCCGCCCGGCGAATGCAGTGCCGATGTGCGCGAAAGAGTCATCGCCGCGCGCGAGCGCCAGCTCCGGCGCGGCGCGCTCAACGCGCACCAGGACAGCAAGGGGCTGCGCGATTGCACGCGGCTGGCCGAGGCCGACCAGTCGCTGCTGGAACAGGCCATCGAGCGCCTGCAACTATCGGCGCGGGCCATGCACCGCATCCTGCGCGTGGCACGCACCGTCGCCGATCTGGCCGCAAGCAATCACATCGAAACGCCGCATCTGGCCGAAGCGATCGGCTACCGGCAACTGGATCGTGGGCAGGCGCCTGCGGGGTGAACGGCGAACATCAAACAGCAGACCCCATGCCAGCCGGCTAGAACGCCACCGTCGGTCCCAGCGGCACGATCCCCGACGGATTGATGTGCGCATGGCTTTCGTAATAGTGGTGTTTGATGTGCTGGAAATCGACCGTGGCCGCGATCTCCGGAACGGCCATCATCCGCTGCACGAACGCATGCAGCCCCGGATAATCGGCGATACGCCGGACATTGCACTTGAAGTGCACGTAGTACACCGAATCGAAACGGATCAACGTAGTGAACAGACGGATATCGGCCTCCGTCATCGCATCGCCGACCAGCCACGTTCCATTCCGAAGACGGGCATCCAGCCAGTCCAGCGTTTCAAAGAGCGGGACCACCGCTTCTTCATATGCTTGCTGGGTAGCGGCGAAGCCCGCCTTGTAGACGCCGTTGTTGAGCGTGGCATAGACCCGCTCGTTGACCCGGTCGATCTCCTCCCTGAGTCCAGGCGGGTAGTAGTCGCCTACGCGGGCGCCCAGCGCGTCGTAGGCGTGGTTGAACATGCGGATGATCTCGGATGATTCATTGCTGACGATCATTCCGCGCTGGCGATCCCAGAGTACCGGCACCGTTGCCTTGCCGGTCATGCCGGGCTTTGCCGCCTGGTAGAGCTCATGCAGGAAGCGTGCGCCACGCTCGGGCTCGGGCGCGGTGGTGCCCGGGCCCGGGGCGAATGTCCAGCCCTGGTCGCCCATGTACCAGTGCACCACCGACAGCGGCACCAGCGATTCCAGTCCTTTCAGCGCACGCACGATCAAGGTGCGGTGCGCCCACGGGCAGGCAAGGCTCACATAGAGCCGGAAGCGGCCGGGTTCGGCCGTGGAGGCGGGTTCGCCATGGGGGCCGGGCTGGCCATCGGCGGTCAACCAGTCCCTGAAGCTGGCTTCCTCCCGGTGGAAATGGCCGTCCTTGCCGGCGCCGCCCGCCGTGCCAGTCTTCCAGACACCCTCGATCAACATACCCATGGGAATGCATGCTCCTTCGATATCACGCCAGGCCAGCGCCCTGTTCTAGCCGATGCCATGGCAATCCCGGGTGAGTGCCACGCCAAGGGTCCGGGCACACGCGCGTGGCATCATCCCCCTATGCGCCTGATCGAACTCACGCTTCCGGTCTCCAACGTCGCCGTGGTGGCAGCGTATTTCCGCGATGTCCTGCAGTTGCCCGTGGATTGCGACAGCGTCTCCATCGGCTGGAGCACGATCCGGCTTGAAGACGCGGCCGGCGGTTCGGTCGGTGGCGTGCACCTGGCCTTCACTGTTCCGGACAACCGCTTTGCCGAAGCGAGCGCGTGGCTGCGGGCACGCTCGCCCTTGCAGCGCGATCCTGAAGGCAAGGATTACTTCGCGCTGGAAAGCAGCTGGCAATCGCAGTCGGTGTACTTCACCGGGCCGGACGGACTGATCCTAGAGCTGATCGGGCGGCGTCGCCTGCCGGCCTCGGCACACACGGGGCCCTTCCACGGTTCGGAAATCACCTGCCTGAGCGAAGTCGGCCTGCCGTCCAGCGACGTGGACAGCCTGCGCACGCAGCTGACCGAACGTTTCCGCCTGCAGCCGCTGTCTACGCCATCGCCGGCGTTTGCGCCCATGGGCGACGATGAAGGCCTGTTGATCCTGGTGGATGCGCAGCGCCCGTGGTTCCCGGAAAAGAAGGATCTACCGCGCGGTCGTGGGCTCGACGTACTTATTGGCGACGTGCCAGCCGGAACACATATTCACGATGCAACGCACGGTTGGCGCCTGCGGACGGCATAAGCGATCTCCAATGGAGGCGCCCTGAAAGCGAAGCCCCGCCGCAGCGGGGCTTCATCTTTTTCAGTGCGACTGTTCGGCTCATTCTTCTTCTTCGTTGCCGCCCTGCTGCTGGTTGCGCTGCTGACCCTGCTGGCCACCCTGCTTCTGGTCGTTCTGCTGCTGCTGCTGACGGTTTTCGCGACCACCTTCGTTCGGGTTGCCACGCTGGTTCTGGTTCTGATTCTGCTGGTTAGCCATGTCGGTGCTCCAAAGCCGCATGCGGAATGCTGCGGTCGAAGCCATCGTCTGCAGCGATGGGTTAACGGTGCGTGGCAATCCCCGCACGTCGGCGTCAACGCCACCGGCCAATGCCGCGAAAACCCTTGCAGTACAAGCACTTGAACCGTTCATGCGATTACAGGATGTGCTGATGACGACACGCTACCGATGCGCCGCCTTCGGATCGCCCGGCACCGCCGCGCTGAATGGGCTATGGCATCACCGGCGGCACATAGTCCAGCGTCATGCCGAGCAGCCACAGCAGGCCCAGCACCAGCGGGATATGCACCAGCAGCTGGATGAAGGTGAAGCCGACGATGTCGCGCGCCTTCAGGCCCAGCACGCCCAGCAACGGCAGCATCCAGAACGGGTTGATCAGGTTCGGCAGTGCCTCGGCCGCGTTGTACACCTGCACCGCCCAGCCCAGGTGCGCCTGCAGTTCGTTGGCTGCCTGCATCACGTAAGGCGCCTCGATGATCCATTTGCCGCCGCCGGAGGGCACGAAGAAGCCCAGCACCGCCGAGTACACGCTCATCACCAGGGCGAAGGTATCGGTGTTGGCGATCTGCACGAAGACCGAGGACAGGCGGTGGGCCAGCGTCTCACCATCGCCACCCGCCGCGTGGGTGAGGATCATCGCGATGCCGCCATACAACGGGAACTGGATCAGCACGCCGGTGGTGTTGGGCACCGCCTTGGCGACCGCGTTGAGGAAACTGCGCGGACGCCAGTGCAGCAGCAGGCCGAGCGATATGAACAGGAAGTTGTAGGTATTGAGGTTGGCGATCGCGGTAACCACCGGCTTGCTGGCGAACTCCCCGGCCAGCCAGCCGAAGGCCAGCAGTGAAAGCAGCACGGTCAGCAGCGGGCTGTATTCCAGCCATTCGCCTGGACGGGTACGCGGCTGCAACGGTTCGGATTCGGCCTGCGCCGCACCGTCGAAGTCGGCGGCAACGCGGGCACTGCGCTCGGCCGGTGCGGTCAGCCAGGCCACCAGCAGCGACACCAGGATCAGCGCAGCCGTCAGCACGATCGACTGCCACAGGAAGATGGTTTCGGTGAAAGGCAGAACGCCGGTGATCTCCACCAGCCCCGGCGGCATGCTGGCCGGGTTGGCCTGCAGCTGCGCGGCCGACGAGCTCAGGCCCATGGCCCACACCGCACCGAGTCCGAGATAGGCCGATGCTCCGGCGGCACGGTAATCCATACGCAGCGTCTCGCGGCGGGCCAGCGCGCGGACCAGCAGGCCGCCGAACACCAGCGAGAACCCCCAGCTCAGCAGCGAGGCCAGCATGCTGACCAGCCCGACATAGACCACCGCGCCACGGCCGGTCTTCGGCACCCGAGCGAGGAAATCAATGAAGCGCGCAACGATCGGCGCCGTCGCCACCGCATAGCCACCGATGACCACGAACGCCATCTGCATGGTGAACGGGATCAGACTCCAGAATCCGTTGCCGAAGCTTTCCGCGGTGGCCTGCGGTGTGGCGCCGAAACCCATCGCGGTGACCGCGACGATGACCACGCCAAGCACCGCGAACACATATGCATCCGGGAACCATTTTTCCGCCCATGCCGCCGACCGCAGCGCAGCGCGCGCCATCCAGCCGTCCTGTACTGCTGCCGTCGTGGCCATGCCCCACCCTCCCGGATTGAATTGGGCGATTGTGTGGGCCGGATGCACGGCTGTCAGTCGCCTATTGGTCGTAGAGCCGGACTTCAGCCGCGCAGCGCCAGCTCCAGTGCGATCCCCGCGAACAACGCCGCGCCCACCCAGTTGTTGTGCAGGAAGGCCTTGAAGCACGCGTCCCGCTCACGGGTGCGGCACAGCCGGAATTCGTACGCCACCAGCATTGCCGCCACGGCGATGCCCGCGACGTAATACGTCCCCAACCCGCCACGCACGCCCACCAGCGCCATTGCACCGAGGAACAGCGCGTACAGGATTCCCTGGATCACCAGGTCCAGATCACCGAACAGGATGGCGGTGGAGCGCGAACCTACTTTCAGGTCGTCATCGCGGTCGACCATCGCATACCAGGTGTCGTACGCGGTGGACCAGAGGATGTTACCGACGTACAGCAGCCACGCCAGCGCCGGCACCGTTCCCTGCACCGCTGCGAACGCCATTGGAATGCCCCAGCCGAACGCCATGCCCAGGTACACCTGTGGCAGGTGGGTGTAGCGTTTCAGGTACGGATAGCTGGCCGCCAGGAAGATGCCGATGAAACTCAGCGCCACGGTGAGCAGGTTCATGGTCAGCACCAGCGCGAATGCCACCAGCATCAGCACCGCGAACAGCAGCAGTGCCTGACGGCCGCGCAGCGCACCGCTTGCCAGCGGCCGGTCCCGGGTGCGCTTGACGTGCGGATCCAGCCAACGGTCCGCGTAATCGTTGATCACGCAGCCGGCAGAACGGGTCAGCCACACCCCCGCGGTGAATACCAGCAGAGTCCACAGCGGCGGCAGGCCATCGGCGGCCAGCCACAGCGCCCACCACGTAGGCCAGAGCAACAGGAGAGTGCCGATCGGGCGGTCGGCGCGCATCAGTTTCCAGTACAGCCGCCAGCGCGGCATGGCCGGCGCGGAGGACGGCCCGACGTGTTCATCAGACATGCGGCAAGGATACAGCCTGCTCCGAAGGATGATGGGGCCAGACCCACCTGCCCACTGGATGAGAGCGAAGCGTCCATGGAGGCCATGCATTTAATTTTGTGATAAAAATCACATCCAATGACGATGACGCGCAGATTCGCCCATGTCCGGCCCGCCCTCGGCATCATGGAGGGGTAGCATCGGTCTTCGCCTTCGACATGCCCATGGATCCTCGGATCATCGGCCCATCGCGATGTCCGTCGCCTGCTTTGCCTGCACCCATTCACCGTGACTGAAGGCGACCGGATCGATTCTGGCGGCAGCACGCCCGCCACCAATTCCAGGTTCCGTTTCCCATACATGCCACGCCTGCTTTCGCTGCTCCTGCTCATCGTTCTCGCCGCACTGCTGGCCGGCTGCGGCCGCGTGGCCTGGCTGGCCGGGCAGAACGGCAACTACATCGCCCTCGACGGGCAGGTGGAAATGCTCCGCGATCGCGAAGGCAGGCTCAGCGTTGAAGAAGTCGCCGCGCTCGACACGCTGCAGCCGGCCCCTTCGGCCTTCAACCTCGGCTATACCCCTGATGTGGCATGGCTGCGCCTGCGCCTGGACCGCATGTCCAACCTGCCCCAGGTGGCCATGCTGCAGGTGGACGCACCATTGGCCGACACGGTGCGCCTGTATGTTCCGGAGCCGGACGGGACATTCCGCGAGATGCGGCGTGGCGAGGATGTATCCCGGCAGGACTATCCCCACCTGCTGCGCACACCGGTATTCCAGCTGGAATCCGCCGACGGCCGCCACCCTGCGGTCTACCTGCGGCTGACCGAACGCAATGCGATGACGGTGGAGCTGAAGCTGTGGGAACCGCAGGCGCTGCTGGCCTACGAGACTCTCGCCGCCAGCCAGGGCAGCGTTTTCCTGGGGTTCGTCATCGCCCTGTGCCTGGCCGGCGCCTTCATCTGGCGGCGCAGCCAGGTCGGGCCGGTCCGCTGGTACGTCGCCTACGTGGCCAGCAGTGGATACTGCGTCTACAAGACCCGCGGCCTGGTCGGACCCTTCTTCGATCTGCAGCTGCCTGACGGCGGCGACACGCTGCTCGGCGTCGTGCTGGCGCTCAGCGTGGCCATCGCGGTGTCCTTCAGCATCCGCCTGATGTCGCTGCGCACGCACTTCCCGCGCGCCGCGCGCGTCTACGAGACCCTGGTCTGGATCGTGATCCTGCTGGCCTGCGTCGGCTTCATGCTGGGCAGGTTCGGCACGGTCATGCCGGTCGTGCAGGGCCTGAGCCTGGCCAGCATCCCGCTGATGCTGATGGTGGCCGGTTACCTGGCCTGGCGCGGACAGACGATGGCGCGGTTGTACATCGTTGCCTTCTCGGTGCTGTACGTGGCGTTCTTCCGCGTGTTCCTGGTCAACCTCGGCCTGCTGCCCAACACACCGTTCATGCGCGGCGGCGGCCCGCTCGCGGTCGGCCTGACCCTGCACCTGCTGTTGCTGACCTTCAGCTTCGCGCAGCGCGTCTATGCATTGGAGAAGGAACGGCAGCAGGCGCAGCGGCTGGCGCTGGACACGGCATTGCAGGCGGAAGCGTCGCTGGAGCAGAAAGTACGGCAGCGCACCCATGAACTGGACGAAGAAATCGCGCAGCGCCAGGCCACCGAGCGGATGTTGCGCGAGCACAAGGCGCGACTGGAGCAGGCGCTGGCGACCGAACAGCAGATGCGCGAAGAGCAGCGTGAATTCGTGATGATGGTATCGCACGAGTTCCGCACCCCGCTGGCGATCATCCATGCCAGCGGCCAGATGCTGCATGAGACCGACGCCGGGCTGGCGCCCGAGGGCCGGCGCCGGGCCGGGAAGATCCAGGCCGCGGCCGAGCGCATGTCCGACCTCATCGAGCGCTTCCTCGACAACGAGCATGTGTTGTCGGACAGCCAGGCACTCAAACCCACGACATTCGCCGTGGAACGCTTCGTGGCCGATTCACTCGATGCGATCGATCCGATGCGCGAACGCGTCGAGGTCGATCTGGCACGGGCGCCCACCCTGTTGACCTGCGATCGCGGCTTCCTCCGCATCGTGCTTGACAACCTGTTGACCAACGCCCTGAAATATTCGCCGCCGGAAGGCCGGGTATGGTTGCAGATCGTCGATGCCGACGACGCAGTGATCCTCGCCGTTACCGATGAAGGGCCCGGCATCCCGCAGGCCGAGCAGGCCAACGTCTTCGTGAAGTTCGCGCGCGGCGGCAACAGCGGCGGAACGCTGGGCGCTGGACTCGGCCTGTACCTGGCCAGGCGCATCGTTGCCCGGCTGGGCGGCGAGATCCTCCTGCACAGCCCCTCAGGCACCGGTGCAACCTTCACCGTGCGGCTGCCCCACGCCGGCGATCGTGGCGTGGCCGTCGACACGATCTGAGCCCACGGCATCGCGCCCGCTCCGGCGGTGCACTGCAGCTTGACCAGGCCCTCGACATCAAGGAGCTTTCCCCCACATGGCGTTGCTTGGCTTGCTGGAAGACGACATCGATCTGCGTGAGGAGCTGGAGGCCTATCTGGCCACGGTCGGCCATCGCGTGCTGGCGGCACATTCGTCCGCGGAGTTCTTCGCTGCCAGCGCCGGCCTTCGCTTTGACGTGGTCATCGTCGACCGGGGCCTGCCCGATGCCGATGGGCTGGAGGTGATCGAACGCCTGCGCCGCGAATCGCCCGGCATCGGCATCGTCATGTTGACTGGACGCGGTGCCAGCGAAGACCGGATAACCGGATTGCAGCAGGGTGCGGACCATTACCTGGTCAAGCCGGTCAAGCTGCCGGAACTGGCCGCGCACGTCGCCGCGCTGCTGCGGCGGCTGCCGCTGGGTTGGCGCCTGGTCCGGCGCGAATGCTGCCTGTACGCTCCCGACAACACGCGCCTGGCGCTGAGCGCGCGCGAGTTCGGCCTGCTTGGCCTGATCGCCGACCGCGGTGGCAGGATGGCCGGGCGGCGCGACGTCGCCGAAGCCCTGGGATGGGACTGGCTGTCCTTCGACCAGCGTCGCCTGGATACGCTGATCAGCCGCCTGCGCCGCCGCTGCCGGGAGGAGTGCGGCTACGAACTGCCGATCCGCACCGAGCACGCCCGCGGCTATCTCGCGACCGAGACCATCGACCTGGCCTGAGGTTTTGCGCACATCCGTGCTGCATCGCAACATGCCCCGCACATCATGCTGCAGGCCCATGCGCCACCGCCAGTTTCCTGACCCGATCAACGCCAACTTGTTGGCGGATCATCGATTATTTCAAGTGAAACCGTCAGGAACCTGTCGCGGCCACGATCAACGCAAGCCACATGCCGAATGTGATGGCCGTCACATTGATAAATTCACGCCGTCGTAAGAAATCGTAAGTTTTCGCGCAGATCCGCGATCCAGAATACGCGCCTTTCAAACCGTGACTGTCGGCACGGTAATAGGGGATATTCGGATGAAGACGAAGCGGCTGGCCGCGATACTTGGCCTCGGCACCTTGCCGTTGGCTGTAAACCTTGCCCTGGCCCAGACGGCGCCGCCGGATGCCGGCTCGCTGCTCAACCAGCAGCAACGGCAGGACCGGCCGCAGACCCGGCCCGAAACCAATACTCCCCTGGTGCAGACGCCCCTGCCGGAGGCGCAGGACGAAGCGGGCTTCCGCGCGCGTATCGACCGCGTGCGCTTCAGTGGCGCCGAAGGGCTTGTCGATGACGCGGCACTGCAGCCGGTGGTCGCCGACGCGCTGGGTCGCTCGCTGAGCCATGCGCAGCTGCAGGCGCTGGCGCAGCGCGTGAGCGCGGCGCTGCAGGCACGCGGTTACCTGCTGGCGCGCGCCTACCTGCCGCGCCAGGACCTGAGCGAAGGCGAGCTCGAGATCGCCATCCTGATCGGTCGCCTGCAGAGCGCCCCGGGCCGCGTCGAGGTGCTGTCCAGCGATGACGCCCTGCGCACGCGCATGGGCGCCATCGCCGACGCCGCGCTGCCGGACGGCCCGGTGCGCAATGACCAGCTCGAGCGCGCCCTGCTGCTGATCAACGACGTGCCCGGCGTTTCGGCCCGCGCCACGCTGGACAAGGGTGCCGAGCCGGGCACCAGCCGCTTGCTGGTCAGCGCCGACACCACGCCCGACTGGACCGGCGGCATCGCCGTGGACAACTTCTCCAACCGCTACACCGGGGAATGGCGCAGCAGCGCCTGGGCCGCGGTGAACCGGCCGCTCGACCGCGAAGACCTGCTGGGCGTCAGCCTCGCCCACAGCAGCGGCAGCGACCTGCTCGGCCTGAACTACGCGCTGGGCCTGAATCCGTCCGGCCTGCGCGCCAACTTCGCCGGCTCGTGGATGCGTTACGACGTGGGCGCCGAGTTCAAGCCGCTGCAGCTGGAAGGCAGCGCGGCCACCTTCAGCGCCGGCCTGAGCTATCCGCTGCTGCGCAGCCGCGAACGCAACCTGTGGGTCAGCGTCGACGCCGAATACAAGGAACTCACCGACAAGGCGCTGGGCCAGACCCTGCGCGAGCGTGAGCTGGGCAAGGTCACCACCATGTTCAGCGGCAGCCTCTGGGACGGCTGGTGGGGCGGTGGCTACACCGGCCTGAGCGCGGGCTGGGTGCTCGGCCGCGTCGGCCTGGACAACGAGGCCGATCGCATCGCCGATTCGCTGAGCGCACACACCCGCGGCAGCTTCAACAAGCTCCTGTGGCGCGTCGAGCGCACCCAGAGCCTGGGCGGCCTGAGCAACTGGGGCCTGTACGTGGGCGCCAACGGCCAGATCGGCAGCAAGAACCTGGATTCCTCCGAAAAGTTCCTGCTCGGCGGCCCGTCCGGCGTGCGTGGCCTGCCGGTGGGCGAAGCCAGCGGCGACAGCGGCTGGCTGGCCAACGCGGAACTGCGCCGCGACTTCCAGTTCGCCGAGCGCCTGAACGCGCAGGCACTGCTGTTCGTCGACCACGGACGCGTGCGCCAGCACATCGAGCCGTGGATCGGCTCGGTGATGCCGTGGAGCGAAAACGGATACGGCCTGTCCAGCGCCGGCGTGGGCCTGAACCTGCAAGGCGATCGCTGGACCTTCCGCAGTGCCTGGGCGCACCGGCTGGGCGGCAACCGCGGCAGCAGCGCCACCGGCCTGAATGCCGACGGCCTGCGTGACGACCACTACCTGTGGCTGCAGGCCAGCCTGCGCTTCTGACGCCGCCACCCCACGACTTCTGAGGATAACCTCCATGAACCACATCTATCGCCTGATCTGGGACGAACTGCGCGGCGCCTTCGTTGCCGTCGCTGAGTTCTCCAATCGCCGCGGCAAGCGTGCCGGCACCGTTGTGCGTGCCGGCGCCGCCATCATCACCATCGGCAGCGTGTCGCTGTCGGCCTACGCCCTGGATCCCGGAGCATTGCCGAGCGGCGCGCAGATCGCCGCCGGCACCGCGCAGCTGAGCCAGCAGGGCAACAAGCTGACGGTGCAGCAGAACAGCCAGCGCCTGATCCTCAACTGGAACGGCTTCGATGTCGGCAGCCAGGCCAGCGTGCGCTTCGACCAGCCCAACAGCAGCGCCGTGGCGCTGAACCGGGTACTCGGCGGCGCACCCAGCCAGGTGCTGGGCGACCTGAGCGCCAACGGCCAGGTCTGGCTGGTCAATCCGAACGGCGTGTACTTCGGCAAGGGTGCACAGGTCAACGTCGGTGGGCTGGTGGTCAGCTCGCTGTCGATCAGCGACAGCGATTTCCTCGCCGGCCGCGGCCGCTTCTCCGCTGCCGGCAACGCCGGCGCGGTGCGCAACGACGGCACCATCAACGCTCAGGGCGGCGTGGTGGCGATGCTGGCACCGGTGGTCGGCAATGCCGGAACCATCACCGCCGGCCAGGTCGGCCTCGCCGCTGGCGACCAGGTCGCGCTGGACTTCGGCAACGATGGCCTGCTGTCGCTGGCGGTGGAGCGCGGCGCGCTGCAGGCCGAGATCGCACAGAGCGGCCTGATCCGCGGCAACAACGTGGTGCTCAGCGCCAGCGGCGCCAGCGCACTGCGTTCGAGCGTGATCAACATGGACGGCGTAATCGAAGCCACCAGCCTGAACGGCAGCGGCGGGCGCATCGTGCTCGACGGCGGCGACACCGGCCAGGTGCACGTCAGCGGTCGCCTCGACGCCAGCTCGCAGGCCGGCATCGGCGGTCGCATCGACGTGCTCGGCGACCGCCTGGTGCTCGACGGCGGTGCGAAGCTGGACGCCAGCGGCGCCACCGGCGGCGGCGACATCCATGTCGGCGGCGGCTGGCAGGGCAGCGATCCGTCGCTGCGCAACGCCACCCAGGTGGACGTGGACGCCAGCGTCGCGGTCAAGGCCGGCGCCACCGTCAACGGCAACGGCGGCGAAGTGGTGTTCTGGTCCGATGACAGCACGCGTTTCGCGGGCAACATCGACATCCGCGGTGGCGAGCTGGGCGGCAACGGCGGTCGCGCCGAGGTATCCGGCAAGAAGTACCTGAACTATAGCGGCCGCACCGACGCACGCGCGGCCAAGGGCACCACCGGCGACCTGCTGCTGGATCCGGACAGGATCACCATCCAGGCGGGCGGCTGTGGCGGCAGCATCGCCGGTTCCATCGTCTGCGTCGCCGATCTGGAGTCGCAGACGGCCAATGTCCTGTTGCAGGCCGACAACGGCATCACCTTCTCCGACCTGGCCCTCAATGGCGGCGATGGTCGCCTGAGCATGGCCAACAACGTCAGCCTGCGTCTGGAAAACAAGAACGGCGCGATCTCCTTCGCCAACGCCAACAACACCATCGAAGTCTTCGGCACCGGCAGCATCTACATGCAGTCCGGCCAGACCGGTTCCGGCACGCTCGTCAACGTGGCCAACCTCATTGTCCACGGTACCGGCACGAACCCGGCCACGCTGCCGACGCATAACGTCACCGTTGTCGGCAACGGCACACCGGGTGCGGGCTCGATCACCCTGTACGGCGCTGACGGCATTTCCGTGGGCGGCGCGCTGACCACCAATGGCGGCTACGTGCGCATCTGGGGCGACTCGGACAACGCCGGTGGCGGCGACCTGACCCTGAACTCGCCGATCAACACCAACGGCGGCAATCTGTATCTGTCCACCGGCAGCGGCGCGGTGACGCTGAACTCGGACATGCTGCTGGGTACCGGACGCATCTACTTCAAGGCGGACGGTTCCTACACCACCGGTGACAAGGTACTCAACGGCCTGCTCAGCGCCAGCGGTGACGTCAACATCGACACCAACTTCACCATGGGTGGCAGGGCCAGCATCCACACCGACGGCGACATCAAGTTCGGCAACGTCAATGTCAACCTGAACACCGGCGATGGCGTGCTGGTGCTGCGCGCCAACAGGATCAACTGGGGCTCGGCGACGCTGCAGAACCTGAGCACCGCCTCGATGCGGCTGGAGCCGTATGACAGGACCATCAACATGGTGCTGGGCGACACCAACGGCTTTGCCTCGGCCACCACGCTGAACAAGCTGCCCGGCATCAGGAACCTCACCATCGGCCGCGAGGATGGCACGGGCACGATCAGTGTCTCCGGCAACTACAACTTCAACGCCAGCGGCAGCTTCGAGCTGGTGAACCGCACCGTGGACCTCAGCAATGGCAGCCTGACCAACACCACCGGCGACCTCATCCTGACCGGCGACAACATCACCATCGGTGACACCGTCACCGCCAAGGGCGGTGCCGGCAAGGTCACCATCCGCCAGTCCACCGCGGCCAACGAGCTGCACCTGGGCACCGGCCTGAGCAATGCGACGATCGGCAAGGTCAACGCAGCCACGCTGGAAGTGGGCCGCAGCGATGGCGGCAACCTGGTGTTCGACAGCGACATCACCACCACCGCAACCACCGTGCACCTGAAGAGTGGACAGCAGGTGATCGGTATCGACGGCGGCGTGTCCGCGGCCAACCTGGCGATCACCGCCGGCGGCGGTGCGACGATCAGCGACGACAACTTCGATTTCACCACGCTGGCATTGAATCTCGGTGGCGACAGCCAGATCACCAGTTCCAGCGCCAACTGGGGCCTGGGCACGGTGGACGGCCTGACCGGGCTGAGCATCCAGCCTGGCCGTACCGCAAACGTGGCGCTGGCCGCGCAGGGCACCCTGGGGCTGAACTCGACGATCAACTTCAACAACACCGCCAGCACCCTGCAGGCCGAGGCGCATGACGGCTTCGCCGCCGAAAGCGCAGCGGTGAGCGGGCAGTCGCGGGCCACGGTGGCATTCGGCCTGGACGGCAGTGGCCGCACCTTCGCGATAGGCGGCACGGGCACCGCCCTCAGCGGCGCCGCGCTGGCCCGATTCAACAATGTAAACACCCTGCGCGTGGCGGCGGCGGACAACAACGTGACGGTCGGTGCCTTCGACGTGACGGTCGGCAACCGCATGCAGATCGATGCACGCCAGCTGCAGCAGCTGGGCGCGATGAAGGTCGGCACTGGCAGCCTCCATCTCGACGTTGCCCAGGGCGGCCTGCAGCTGGATCACGCGGTCACCGCCGGGCAGACGGTGTCGTTGAACGACGCCGAAGGCGCCGGCATCCGTGGCAATGCCGTGATCTCCGCTACCTCCCTGGCGCTGCGCTCCAGCGGCACGGTGGCGCTGGCTTCCAGCACCCACCAGGTCGGCAGCATCGCCGCCGACGTGGGCAGCCTGGCGTTCAACAACGGTCGCACCCTGACCGTGGGCACCGTCGATGGCCTGGACGGCATCGACGCCAGCGGCAGCGTGGACGTGCGTGCCGTGGGCGCGACCTCCGACCTCGTGTTGAACCAGGCTGTGCACGCCGGCAACAGCGGCGGCAAGGCAACCGCCGTATTGCTCGCCGCGGGCCGCGACTTCAAGAACAACGCCGGTGCCACGGCGGTGAGCGCGGACCAGGGCCGCTGGCTGGTCTATTCCACCAGCCCGCTCAACGACACCCGCGGCGGCCTGGCTGCGGAATTCAAGCAGTACGCCGCCGGCCTCACCGACACCGTGCTCGACGAGGGCAGCGGCTTCCTGTACACCGTCGCCCCCAAGATCGGCGTGGTGCTTACCGGTTCGGCGGACAAGACCTATGACGGCAACACGACGGCCGGGGTGGGTGACATCGACCTGTCGGTCAGTGGCGCCCTCGACGGTGACATCGTCAACGTCATCGCCGGCAACACCGCGCGTTACGACAACAAGAATGCCGGCAGCGGCAAGACCGTCACCATGGACGGCCTGAGCATCGACGATGCCGAGAATGGCGCGGTCCGCGTCTACGGCTATACCCTCGACAGCACCAGCGCCAGTGGCGACATCGGCAACGTCGGCAAGAAGACGATCAGCCTGGGCAATGGCTCGGTCAACGATAAAACCTACGACGGCTCCCTCGGCGCGTCGCTGGGCGATGTGAGCCTGGATGGCGTAGTTACCGGTGACAGCGTGTCGTTCGTCAATGGCAGCGCCGAGTTCACCGACAGGAACGCTGGCAGCAACAAGCAGGTCACCATCAGTGGCGCTACCCTCGGCGGCGCCGACAGGGGCAACTACGAGGTCGACAGCACCGCCTACGCCACCATCAACAAGCGCACCGTCACCGTGGGCGTGACCGTCGATGACAAGGTCTATGACGGCAGCACCGATGCCCGGTTGGCGGGGCAATCGCTGGGCAACACGATCCTCGGCGATGATCTTTCGGTGAATGCACAGGCCCGGTTCACCGACAAGAACGTCGGCAACAACAAGAACGTGGTGGTGACCGCCAGCCTGGATGGCGACGATGCAGGCAACTATGTCCTGGACACGGCCACCGCTGACCCGCGCGCCAGCACCGCATCGATCACCCGCAAGACGATCGATGCCGGTACGCTGACCGTGGCTGGCAAGGTCTACGACGGCAGCCGTGACGCGACGGTCAACAGCAGCGGCCTGACCGGCGTGGTCAGCGGCGATGATCTGTTGCTGAACCTGACCGGCCTGTACGATGACAAGAATGTCGGTACCGGCAAGAACGTGGCGGTTTCGCTGGGCCTGAGCGGCGATGACGCCGGCAACTACCAGCTGGTGAGCACCAGCGGCACGTCGACCGGCACCATCACCCGCAAGACGATCGATGCCGGCACGCTGACCGTGGTGGGCAAGGTCTACGACGGCAGCCGCAACGCGATGGTCAACAGCAGCGGTCTGAATGACGTGGTGGCGGGCGATGACCTCACCTTGAACCTGAGCGGCCAGTACGACAACAAGAATGTCGGCACCGGCAAGTTGGTCGATGTCTCGCTGGGTCTGAGTGGCGACGATGTCGGCAACTACCAGCTGGTGAGCACCAGCGCGCAGGCGAACGGCGACATCACCCGCATGATGATCGCTGCCGGCCCGCTGACCGTGGCAGACAAGGTCTACGACGGCAGCCGCGACGCGACCGTCAACAGCAGCGGCCTGAGTGCGATAGCCGGCGATGATCTGGTGCTGAACCTGACCGGCCAGTACGACAACAAGAACGTCGGCACCGGCAAGCACGTCGATGTGTCGTTGAGCCTGGGCGGCGACGACGCCGGCAACTACCAGCTGGTGAGCACCAGCGGCACGTCGACCGGCACCATCACCCGCAAGATGATCGATGCCGGCACGCTGACCGTCGCTGGCAAGGTCTACGACGGCAGCCGCAACGCGACGGTCAACAGCAGCGGCCTGAATGACGTGGTGGCGGGCGACGACCTCACACTGGACCTGATCGGCCTGTACGACGACAAGAACGTCGGCATCGGCAAGCACGTCGATGTGTCGCTGAGCCTGAGCGGCGATGACGCCGGCAACTACCAGCTGGTGAACACCAGCGATACGTCGACCGGCAGCATCACCCGCAAGACGATCGATGCGGGCACGCTGACCGTGGCAGGCAAGGTCTACGACGGCAATCGCGATGCGACGGTCAACAGCAGCGGCCTGAACGGCGTGGTCAGCGGCGATGATCTGTTGCTCAACCTGACTGGCCAGTACAACGACAAGAATGTCGGTACCGGCAAGCAGGTGGCCGTGTCGCTGGGCCTCAGCGGCGATGACGCGGGCAATTACCAGCTGGTGAACACCAGCGCCAGGTCGACCGGCGACATCACCCCGAAGATGATCGACGCCGGCACGCTGACCGTGGTGGGCAAGGTCTACGACGGCAGCCGCGACGCGACCGTCAACAGCAGCGGCCTGAAGGGCGTGGTGGCCGGCGACGACCTGGCCCTGGACCTGAAGGGCCAGTACGACAACAAGAATGTCGGCAACGGCAAGCGGGTCGATGTCTCGCTGGGCCTGAACGGCGGCGATGCGGGCAACTACCAGCTGGTGAACACCAGTGCCAGGTCGACCGGCGACGTCGCCGCCAAGCAACTGGTCGTCGGCGTGGTCGCCGTGGTCGACAAGCGCTTCGACGGCACCCGCAATGCGGAGCTGCTGCTGCCGTCGCTGCAGGGCGTGGTCGCAGGCGATGACCTTGCACTGCAGGGCCGTGGCCAGTTCGACGATGCCGGCACCGCCGCGAACAAGGCAGTGGATATCGCGCTGTCGCTGGGCGGTGCGGATGCAGGCAACTATGTGCTGGTCGATGCGCGGCAGCAGGCCACCGCCGGCATCAGCGACCTGCCGGGCCGCAACGCGGTGGATGCGGTGACGCAGCCGTCCCTGGGCAGCAACGGCACCCGTCCGGGCACGAACGACACCGGTGCCGGCACCTCGCCGGGCGCGATCGCGGCAGCCAGCGGTGCACTGGGCGACCTGACCGGCTCGGCCCAGCCGCAGCTGGGCGGCAGCTCGCTCGATCCGGCCGGCGGCACCCGTGGCTCCACTTCGGGTGGCACGGGCACCGGCGCTGGAAACGGCAATGGCTTCGGCAATGGCGCGGGTGCTGGAAACGGCGCGGGTAACGGTGCCGCGAACGGCGCTGGAAGCGGTGCGGGCAATGGCGCACTGACCAACGGCGGCGATGCCGGCAACGGTGGCAACGCAGGCGGCAACGGCAACAATGCCAATGCCAATGGCAGCGGTAATGGCAAAGGCAACGGCGCCAGCAGTACGTCCGGCACCGAAGGCAATGCGGATTCGGGTGCGGATGCCGGGAACCGCAGGCGTGCCGGCGCCGGCTCGGCCGATCTGGCGACGGAGCAGGTACTGCGTAACGGCCAGGGCGTCAGCATCTCGCTGGGCGGTGATGCACTTGCCGAGCCGCAGGTCAGCATGCTGCCGGTGTTCACGGAAGAAGGGCAGCCGCTGGGCCAGCTGCGGGTGAACGACCTGGGCGACAGCCTGTCGCTGCATCAGGTAGCGGGCGGCACTACCGCCGCGCCGAGCCTGCAGCAGCAGGTCCGCGTCCGCGCCGACACCCGGGTGGAGCTTGGTGAGGACACCACCGCCGTGCTGCGCATGGAACTGCTGGAGGATGGCACCCTGCACATCGTCGCCTCGACGAATGCGGCCGACCTCGGCAGGGAGGCGCTGGCGGCCTATGGCCTGAGTGCGCTGAAGCAGCAGGCCGGTGTCTCGCCCCAGCAGGTACGCGCGCTGGTGCTGAGCTTCGCCGACTGAGGCCTGCGGAACGGGAAGGAGGTGCGTACGCGCGCCTCCTTCCCTGCCCGCTGCGACGACGGATCTTCCCCAGGGGGAGATTTGTTCGTCGAATATCGATAGAATGCCGGTCTGCAACGCCCACCGTGGCGCTGCGTTGCCGCCCCGGGGTCTCCGGTGGCGCGAAGGTACCAAAACGCGCTCGTAGCTCAGCCGGATAGAGTAGTGGCTTCCGAAGCCATTGGTCGGGGGTTCGAATCCCTCCGGGCGCGCCATTTAAACGTCCTATAGCGTCCTAAGAAGGCCGAATATTCCTTTAAAATCAAGGATTTCGGCCTTTTTTGTGTCCGTTTGCGTCCTATGTGATCCACATCAATCCTAGGTCTGCAGGCGGTATCTTTGACGGTAACCCACCTACCGCCTACACCTGTTACCGCCATCATGTCGCTCACCGATACCGCAATACGCAAGACAAAGCCCACGGCAACTGTGCAGAAGCTCCGCGACGGTGGTGGCCTTTACTTGCTACTTCGCCCTGATGGCGGCAGATGGTGGCGATGGGACTACCGTCGTCCCGTGACGGGCAAGCGCAACACCCTTTCTCTGGGAACGTATCCCGACGTCAGCTTGGCCAGCGCACGCGAACGTCATGCAGCCGCGCGCCGATTGCTCGCTGATGGTGTTGATCCCGGCGAGCAGCGTAAAGCGCAGAAGGCAGCAACGCTTGAGCGTTCTGCGAACACCTTCGAAGCTGTGGCTGCCGAGTTGATCGCCGTGAGAGCGAAGAAGATGGCGGCTACGTCGCTTGAGCGACAGAACCGCATTCTCGCGAAGGATCTCGGTCCATACATCGGACGGATACCTGTCGATGGTGTGACTGCTCGCGACCTGCTGGATGCAATCCGGAAGATTGAAGCGCGCGGCGCAAACGAGACTGCACATCGCGCACGAATGCTGGCAAGCCAGGTCTTTCGCTACGCCATCGCTACAGGCCGTGCAGTGCGTAACCCAGCTGAAGACCTGCGGGGCGCACTCGTCCCTGTGGAGGTCGAGCACTTTGCCAGCGTCACCGATCCTGCGCATGTTGGCGGCCTGCTCCGCGCTATCCACGGATACCAAGGCACGCCTGTTGTCGCTGCGGCACTGCGCCTGGCACCGCTCGTGTTCGTGCGTCCTGGTGAACTACGGCACGCGCTCTGGGCAGACATTGATCTTGCTTCCGCAGAGTGGCGCTTCACGGCAACCAAGACGGGACAGCCGCACATTGTCCCGCTCTCGATGCAGGCCGTGACGGTGTTCCGCGACCTGCAGCCGCTGACGGGCCGCCTCGCCTACGTCTTCCCCAGCATGCGTGGTAAAGGACGCCCCATGAGCGAGAACACCGTCAACGGCGCTCTCCGGCGCTTGGGCTATGACTCGGACACGATGACTGGCCACGGCTTCCGCGCAATGGCACGCACCGTGCTGGATGAGGTACTTGGCTTCCGTCCCGACTACATCGAGCATCAGCTTGCCCATGCGGTGCGCGATCCCAACGGACGCGCCTACAACCGCACGGCGCACCTGGTCGAACGTGCCAAGATGATGCAAGCGTGGGCAGACTATCTGGACGCCCTCCGCACTGGTAACTGACCCCCTGTTGCTCTCCATTTTTTTCCAGCCTTACTGTTTTTGCTGGTAACAGTGGTAACACTGGTAACAGCGGTCTGACTTATCATCTAAATCATAGACTTAGGGGTTGGTAAGGGCTGTTACCAACTCCGGCACGGGCTGGTAACAGTGGTAACGCCATGGCTTCGTAGACCCGCATAGGACGTGCTTGGAAGCAAGTCGCCGCGACTCGTTCGGCCCCACCCCTGGCTCAGGCGGCTGCCACTCCGGCGCTTGCGCTCACCCTGGCCAGCGAAGTTCTGCCGCCCTTCTGCCCTGGCGACGCACCGGCGCCCGCGCTCAAGCGAGGGGCGTAGCTTGCCAGGTCAATCCCGCATCGCCCCATCCCCGTTCGGTGGCCTCCCGGCTCCCGGACGGCTGGCTGCTGTCCGCTTGTTTCCGATGCTGTCCTAGCAACCGTGTAGCGCTCGGTTTTACACAGCGCTCTGCGTGAGTTTGGCCGCGCCGATGCCTAGCCTCTAATCAAGCCCTCAACACAAGGCGGCGCTTGACCCAGATCGGCGCTGTGATCCGACACATGCTTGGTTCCAGCAAGACCTCCCCAGCAACGAATGCCACCGCTGCCGCGCCCAAAGAGCCCGGCCGTGTCGAGCGCTTCCTGCGCAAACCCGAAGTGCTCAGCCGCACCGGCATCTCTCGCTCACACCTGTACTGGCTGATGAGCCGTGGCCGGTTCCCCGCCTCGATCCCTCTTTCCCCGCGCGTCACCGTCTGGCTGGAGTCGGACGTGGACGCGTGGATCGCTGCACAGATTCCCTCCAACCACGCCCGAGTAGAGCCATGAGCGAAAAGATCCAACTGACCATCGAAGGCCGCAAGTTCCACCTCACCCGCGAGGAAGCAACCTTCATCGAGCAGCACCTGCGCACCGCGTTGGCCCAGCCCAACCTGGCCTTGGACTTCAGCCAGCGTCGCAGCGCTGGTGCGGGCGCCATCTCTCTCTCCCGGCGCGTGGCCTACGCGCGCGGCCCTGAAACGGACTGCTGATCGATGAGCGACGGCCAAACCCGCGCCTTCCTACGCTGTCCGCACTGCAACTCTCCGGCTATCGTGCGCAGTAGCTACAGCCTCACCAACCTGCTGCGCGCGTCGCTTCTGCAGTGCAAAAACGTCGTATGCGGACACACGTTCAGCGCGTACACCGAGATTGTGAAGACGATCTCGCCCAGCTCCTGCCCGAACCCGTTCGTGGATCTGCCCGTGGTCAATCAGGCAGAGCGCGAGTCGTACAAGCTCAAGTACGCGCATGCGCAGGCGAACTATGAGCGCGCCACCGCCCGTACCAAGAAGGGCCGCGCGGTGAAATCGGGAGCGAGGACTTGACTTCCGCCTCACGCAATCGGCAGGATGCACCCGTCGCCGCAAAATCGGCGACCGGGATTGGCGTCCCGCAACCAGAGGCGCACCAGCGCCCATCGACCGATGCACGGCGCTTTTTTTCTGCCCGCTGTGTCGTCGCGGGCGACTGCTTGCCAGTTCTACGGCGGGCGGTGCGCGGGGGGCTTCGGCCCCACCGGTCCTCTGGCCGGCACGCCAACCGCGTACCGTCCGTCACCCCGATTGGCGTCGGGGCGGCGGATTCCATCTTTCCAGAGGAATCCAGCTATGTCTCTCGACACCCTGGCAGCGCCGTCGCGCTTCGCCGTTCGCATTGCCCATTACTTCGGCGAGATCGCCGACACCCTGGACTGGGATCACACCCGCTGGCAGGCGCTGGACGTGCGCCTGCAGGCCACCGGCAAGGCGCCCGAGGCACTGACGCTGGCCGAGCTCAGCGCGGTGATTGTGGCCACGGTGCAGGAGGCCGCCCGATGATCGGCTCGCATCTGGATTCCTTGGCCGTCAACGATGACGCCGTCCACCACGATCTGTTCAGCGCCGCACGGCAGTTGCAGCGCATCTATGCCATACCGCTGACCTCGCTGTTCCACCTGATCGACGCGCTCGAACATGCACCTGGCACACTCGAGGACCTGCCGCTGGGCCAGCTGCTGTCGATGATCGGCGCAGCGGAGATGGCACGATGAACGCGCGCAATGGACGCGTGACCGGCATCCCCGGCGTTGCCGATGGCCAGGTCACCGCGACAGTGGCTGATGCGTGGTTCGATGCCGATACCACCGCGCGCGTTATCGCGCTGACCCAGCGTGTGGAGCGTGCGCAGGGCAAGGCCGCCAAGCGGCTGAGCGAGGCCTGCGGCGCGCTGGATGATGCTCTGCAAGGGAATGCGTTGGAGCCACGTCTGCGTGAGCGTCTGCTGATGCCGTTGCAGCGTGACCTCGACCTGCTGGCCGAGATTACCCAGCGCGTGCAGATCCGGCTGTCCCTCTTCGCTCCTGCGCGCTCGCAAGCTGCGTTCGACCAGGGCCTGGCGTTGCAGCTGCAGGACATTGAAGAAGGCCGCAACGAAGACACCAGCGAGGCCATTGAAGCATCGGTACCGCCACCGTTTGGCTATCTGCTCAGCGAGGACAGCTTCAACCGGCTGGAACGCGCCCGCGATGCGTCGATGCTGCTGGCCAGCGTTGGCGAAGGCAATGGCGAACGCATGGCCATCAGCTACGGCGCACTGGCCGCCAGCGCCGCCTATGTCTTCGATGACCTGGCCGCGGCGGTGGCCGAGGCCCGCCTCACCAGCGAACTGGATGCAGACCATGGCCCGCACTGACGCGTTCATCGCCGCGCTTCGCGGCGCAGGCCTGCTGGTGCAGTCAGTGGTCAGCGACGGCCGCCTGCGGCGCGTACGGGCGCAGGGCGACGGTGCCGGGCAGCGCAGCGGCTGGTACGTCCTGCATCCGGGGCCGCCGATGGCAGGCGCCTACGGCAACTGGAAGACCGGGGTGAGCGAGCAATGGCGCAGCGGCGAAGACGCACCGCTCAGTGCCGCTGAACTGGCCCGCCTGCAGGACGCCGTAGTGCGCGCCCAGCGGCGCCAGCAGGCCGAGCGTGCCAGGCGGCAGGCCGCCGCCCGGCAGCTGGCGGTGAGCCGCTGGCAGCGCGCTGGCCGGGCCGATCCTGCGCATCCCTACCTGGCTGCCAAAGCCATCGCCCCGCACGGGCTGCGCCAGCTGGATGACGTCCTGCTAGTGCCGATGCGCGACGGTGAGGGGCGCCTGTGGAGTCTGCAGTCCATCGACCGCGACGGGAACAAGCGCTTCCTGGCAGGCGGGCGCAAGCAGGGCCTGTATTACGCCATCGGGCGCGAGGTCAGCGATGTGGTGTGTGTGGCCGAAGGCTTTGCCACTGCAGCCAGCGTCTTCGAGGCCACCGGCTATCCCACGGCCGTGGCCTTTGATGCGGGCAACCTCGAGCCGGTAGCGCGCGAACTGCGCGCCAAGTTCCCACATGCGCTTATCGTGCTGTGCGCTGACGACGACGCGGCCACTGCGCTCGTTCGCGGCATCAATCCGGGCCTGGCCAACGCCCAGCGCGCAGCGCAGGCCGTAGGCGGCGTGGTGGCAATGCCGCCGCGCGCCAGCGCCTGCGAATGAACCCTCTTTTCAGCACCAAGGCGCAACGCGCCGACGCGGCAATGGAGCCTCGTGCATGAGCAACGTCAAATCTGTGGACTTCAACGACGCCGCCAAAGCGGTGGGCAAGAAGGCCGTCGCCAGTTCGATTCAAGAGGCCGTGCGCAAGGGCGCTGGCAAGGCCACCAGGAAGCGTGCAACGCCGGAAACCGACACACCTGCGCTGCCGAAGGCGCACTACCGCCTCAGCGACGCCGGTGTGTTCTACGTGGGTGTTAATGAGGACGGCGAGCAGGCCGAGGCCGTGTTCATCTGCTCTCCGTTGAAGGTCGAAGCGAAGACCCGCAACAGCCAGAGCGAGGAATGGGGCCGGTTGCTGACCTGGACCGATGCCGATGGCCACCGCCATCAGTGGGCAGCGCCTGCGGAAATGCTGGTCGGCGACCCACGCGAGTTCGTGCGCCAGCTGGCCGCAGGAGGTGTGGAAATGTCCGCGCACCGCAGCACCATGCAGCGGCTGCTGGCCTACATCATCCAGGAGCGCATTGATGCACGCGCACGCAACGTGGCGGTGCCGGGCTGGCATGACGGGCGCTATGTACTGCCCAGCGGCGAGAGCTACGGCCAAGGCGATGAACTGCTGGTCTACCAGCACAGCGGCGGCCTGCAGCACCACTACGCCGCTGTGGGTTCGCTGGCCGACTGGCGGCGCGAGGTGGCCAGCCGGTGCCAAGGCAACTCGCGCCTGGTTCTGGCGGTGGCCACGATGTTCGCGGGGCCGCTGCTGCGCTTTACAGGCGCCACCGGTGGCGGCTTCCACATCGTTGGTGGCAGCAGCAGCGGCAAGACAACGGCGCTGCGCGTGGCGGCCAGCGTGGTCGGGCCACCCGAGTACGCGCGCGAATGGCGCAGCACGTCCAATGGACTGGAAGGCGTGGCGGTGCTGCACAACGACGCCACGCTGATCTTGGACGAACTGGCTCAGATCGATCCGAAGCAGGCCGGTGACGCGGCCTACCTGCTGGCCAACGGCAACGGCAAGAGCCGCGCCAACCGGGCAGGCGATGCCCGAGCGGCAGCGCGCTGGCGGGTGATGATCCTGTCGGCGGGCGAGGTCGGCTTGGCGCAGCACATGGCCGAGGTCGGCAAGCAGGCGCGAGCCGGTCAATCGGTGCGCCTGGCTGACGTGCCTGCAGAAGCGGAGGCCGGTCATGGGGTGTTCGAGCGGCTGCACGACGCCAACGATGGTGCTGGCCTGTCGGCCATCCTGAAGGACGCTGCTGCACGCACCTACGGCGCGCCGTGGCCACTGTGGCTGGACTACCTGACCCGCACCGACAGCCCGACGCTCACCGCGCAGCTGCGCGAGGCTACGGACCGTTTCCTGGCCACGCACGTTCCCGAAGACGCCTCGGGTGAGGTTCGACGCGTTGCCGAGCGCTTCGCCATTGCCGCGTTCGCCGGGGAGTTGGCCAGCAGCTGCCATCACAAGTTGACCGGCTGGCCGAAGGGCGAGGCCACCACCAGCATTGCCGCCTGCTTCCAAGCCTGGCTTAGGCGTCGTGGCGGCAGTGGCAGCGCTGACACCGATGCACTGCTGTCGCGCATCCGCGCCTTCTTCGAAGCGCACGGCGAGAGCCGTCTGGAAGGCTACCGCGCGGCGCAGGGCGGACTGCCGGTGCGTGATCGGGCAGGCTTCAAGCGCTTCGATGAGGTTGGCGTCACGGAGTACATGGTGCTGCCGGAGGCTTTCAATCGTGAACTTTGCGCGGGGTTCGATGCGCGCCAGGCGAGCCGCACGCTGGTAGAGGCTGGATGGCTGAAACCGGCATCCGATGGCCGCTCGACACAGGTAGTTCGTATCCCCGCCCTGGGCGCGGTGCGCCTGTTCGTTTTCGACTCGCGCAAGGTTCACGACAGCAACTTCTAACCCCAATCACGGGCCACCAGCAGGTGCTGGTGAGCCATACGAATCACTTCCCAATGGAGAACACAGATGACTGAGAACAACGAAGCAATTGCAGCAACCGACCCACCGACTCTGGGCCACGTGCAGGCACCACAGTTCCGCATGGACCCCGAGAAGCGCAAGCGGATGATGCAGCTTGCTGAAACGCTAGCCGAGGCGGTGGACAGCAAGCGGCGCACGATGGGCACAGTCGAGAAGATGCAGCGGGCCAAGCAAGCAGCGCAAGGCGATGCCGATGCTGCGCGCTTGAAGTGGCGTGAGAAGCTGCGCGATGGTGATGGCACGATTACGCGAGAGGTGCAGAAGCTGCGCGTTGCAGAGCGTTCCGCGCTCTCATTGGTTGAAGAATATGAGGTGCTGGAGGCCGAGGTTACGACGGGACTTGCGGCGCTCGAATTGCAGGCGGCAGACGCTGCCGCTGACTGTGTTTCGGCCACAGGCGCTGCTGTAAGGGAGGCGGCAGATCAAGCTTACGCTGAGGCGCTGAAACAAGCAGGGGAAGCATTGGCTCTGGCATTCAACCTCTACTGTACGGCCGAGAACGCGAACCAGACCTTCAACTCCAAACACTCTATTGATGGGCTTTCCAAGGCGTTTTTTGACCGCCTCGGAAACGATGTATGGCACAGTTATCCAAGCGAGCAAGTGAAAGACCAAGTCAAGGTTTACATGGATCTGCCGCCCATTGATCTGCAAGGGGTAGATATCGCTCTGGTGAACAGTCCGACCCGTCGCATGCAGCTGAGGCAGAAGATCAAAGCTGAGAGCGTTGAATGAGAGTGAACACCACGGGCGACCTCGCCGGTGACACCTTGCCCGCGCCTAGCGCGGGCGATGGTGGCCGTGCGATGAACTTCAATTTCCGGACATCTCCCGCTCGTGAAGTAGCGCATTCTATGCGCGGCAAAATGCACGGTCCTTGGACGCCGCGTCCATACCGACTGGACACAGACGCAATTCGCCTAGACACCTCCCATAGAATATTCCGCCTTCGGCGAGAAGCGGATAGATCAAGCTGCGTAGGCCGTGAGCGAAGGTTCAACGGCTAGCTTTCTGACCTCCCTGGCCACGGCCACGCCTTGCCGAGGCTGGCACCCCTCCGAATTTCGCGCTAGCACGATTGTCAAAGCGCAGGTTGCGTATGTCCCGGCGTGGATGTCTCGCGCACCTGTCTCGCTATGGCAGGTTCGCTCGCGAGCCGGTTGCTTCGCCAGGCTGCTTTCCAGCATCATCCACCGGTCCATCTGGGAAGGCAGCGCCATGCGACTAAGTGATATTGACTGGGGCGCCGACAGCGCCGAGAACGACCCACACCTACTCCAGTACTTCTATGACTCGACCGCATTCTGGCGCATCAAGAACAAGCGGAAGCAGCTCGTGATCGGCCGAAAGGGTGCGGGTAAGAGCGCGTTGCGCTCGCGCCTGAAGACACATTTCGAGGAGCAACCAAATACTTTCGTCATTTCCGTTGCTCCCCAGTACACGACGATCCGAAGCATTCTCAACGAGGGTGACCTGCAGCACGCCTTCGGGCAAGAAATTTTCTTCCAGCACACGTGGCTGCGACAAATTCTGACCGATTGCTTGGCAGCAGTCGGCCATGACGCGAAAGGAAAGTACGCGGCAGATAGTGTTGCGTTCGCGCGAGATGTAGCGAAGCAGCTCAATCGCACGTCCCTGGACATGCTGGAGAACATTACCGAAGTATTGAAGCGCACGAAAGCTAAGGTTGGCGAGCTCGGGGAGTTCGGCCTGAATCTTGAGAAGGAGTTGCGCAACATCGCCGACGTTGACGCCCTTGAGCATCACGTCTTGGAACTTGCGGCCAGCGGTGCGCAATTCGTGGTGATGTTCGATGACTTGGATCAGGGCTGGGACAACTCGACTGCATCAAACCAGCTTTTGCTGGGCTTGTTGCGTGCGGCGACAATTCTCAACGGGAAGAGTGCGAGCATTTTCCCCGTGATATTCCTTCGTGAAGATGTGTATGCGCTACTTATGGGTATCACACAGCATGCGGACAAGTATAGGAACATCGAGTTAATTCGCTGGGAGCGCGAGCAGCTAGTCCAGATTCTGAAGTCGCGCATTGAGTTCAATCGAGGAGTTCACGGTGCGGGCCCCGTCAGTGACCCATTCGGGAGTGTGTTTCCGGAAACCGTCGCGACATCGAATGTGGTTAATTGGTTGGTGGAACGCACGCTCAATAGACCGCGAGAGTTGCTGCAGCTGGTACGTGCTTACACCGAAAGCGTTGACGGGTTCGAGCCTAGTGACACCGCTTTGAAGTCTGCGGAGAACGGCTATTCGACCTGGAAGCTTACGGACCTATGTAGCGAGTTCTCCAATCAGTATCCGGGGCTGCAGGCCTTTTTCTCCGCATGGCGCTCCCATTTTCCTCGTAAGCCCTATCATCTGCGTCGCTCGGATCTGGATGAGGTTATCGTCACACTCCTTGCCACAGCGCAAATCAATGAGCCGTGGTTCAACGACATCGTTGAGTCCACCGCCGTCGATAAGATGATTGCCATCCTGTACGAAACGGGGCTCATAGGCGACTACGTGGCGGGCGGCGCCGGTGGTGGCGCCCGCGTCCGTTACTCGTTTCAGGAACCTCACCATCCTCGGTTCGATGAGGTACAGATACACCCTTGCTTCCGTCGCGCATTGGATACCGCTGAGCGAATCAGGAGGAGAGACCCTCAGGATTAGCCGAGTCGCATACGTGGTATGAGAGTGCCGGCTGGAGGCCGCTTCACGCCGACAGCGCGAAATGGCATCGCTTCATGGCGGGGCCAGCCGGCCGGCTGCATTCTAAGAGGTCAGAAGTTGTCGCGACCTCCGGACGTCAGCGCTCGCCCCGCTTCTCATACCATTTCTGAGTGCCGTTCACGATGCGGACCACGGAGAGCATTACAGGCACCTCGATCAGCACGCCCACGACCGTGGCCAGGGCCGCGCCCGAATGCACGCCGAACAACCCGACAGCGGTTGCTACGGCCAGCTCAAAGAAGTTGCTCGCGCCGATCAACGCCGAAGGTCCGGCAATGCAGTGCGCCACGCCCAGGCGACGGTTGAGCAGGTAAGCCAGGCCCGACGTGAAGTAGACCTGGATCAGGATCGGCACAGCGATTAGCGCGATGACCATGGGCTGCTTGATGATCTGCTGCCCTTGGAAGCCGAATAGCAGCACCAAGGTAAGTAGCAGCGCCGCCAGCGACACCGGGCCGAGGCTTCGCAGCGCACGCTCCAGACCGGCTTCGCCGCTGCATGAAAGCATCCACTGCCGCAATAGCGCAGCGATCAGAACCGGTGCCACGATGTACAAGCCTACGGACAGAAGTAGCGTGTCCCATGGAACGGTTATAGCTGAAATGCCAAGTAGCAAGGCGACCACAGGAGCATAGGCGACCACCATGATTGCGTCGTTCAGTGCGACTTGGCTCAACGTGAAGTTAGCGTCACCCCGGCACAGGTTGCTCCACACGAACACCATTGCGGTGCATGGCGCGGCTGCAAGCAGGATCAGACCCGCGATGTAACTATCGGTCTGCCCAGCCGGTAACCATTCCGCAAAGATGTGGCGCAGGAATATCCATGCCAAGAGTGCCATCGAAAAGGGCTTGACGGCCCAGTTGATGAACAACGTCACTCCGATGCCTTTCCAGTGCTGCTGCAACTGACGCATTGCACCGAAGTCCACTTTCAGCAGCATCGGGATGATCATCAGCCAGATCAGCACCGCGACCGGCAGGTTGACGTTGGCCACCTCGGCAGACGCAAGTGCCGTAAACGCGGCAGGCAGGAAGTGGCCCAGCAGCGTACCGGCAACGATACAGAGCGCGACCCACAGGGTCAGGTGGCGCTCGAACAGGCCCATCGGCGCAGGAGCTTTCACAGTGAGGTGCTGATCGGTTGCAGCTGGCCAATGTGGTCCAGCGCAACCTGCAGCGCAGAACGATCGGTCCACAGGTTCTCGGGCAGCGCCAGCAGCGCCCGCAAGCGCGACTTAACGATGGCATGCGCCTGTGCGAATGCGGCAGCCTTGTCAGCATCGCTGCCCTCAACCGCAGCAGGATCTGGTAGCCCCCAATGGCTGCGGATGAAGTCCCCAAGCACTACGGGGCAGGACTCGGCTGCGGCTGAATCGCACACTGTAATCACCAGATCCATCGGTGCGGCGTCCACAAATTCATCCCAGGATTTGCTGCGCAGCCCGTCCGTGGGCATCCCTTCCGCCTTCAGCTGAGCGAGGGCGAATTGGTTGACGTAGCCCGTAGGCTGACTGCCGGCGCTGAACGCGTTGAAGCGCTCGCCGTCCCACGCACGCAGCGTGGCTTCGGAGAGGACGCTACGGGCGCTATTACCAGTACAGAGAAACAGAACGTTGCGTGTCATGGTGCCGTCGCTTCAGTTGGAGTGGGTCTGTCGGGTTCAGCAGTTGCAGTCGGGAACAGTCGGTGCGCATTGCTCGTTGGGCGAGCCCGCGCAGCAGTTGCGCGTGAGGTACTCAATCAAGCCGCTCATGGCAGCGAAGTTCGGTCGGTAGCAGACGTTCCGGCCTTGGTTCTCGCTCTCTACCAGCCCGGCCTGTACCAGCTCTTTCAGGTGGAAGCTGAGTGTTGCCGGGGGCACCCGGAGCGCCATAGCGATATCGCCAGCGATGCGCCCTGCTGGACCCGCTTCTACCAGCAGGCGGAAGGCAGCCAGCCGAGTGGCATGACCCAAGGCGGTGAGAGCGGAGATTGCATGTAACGCATCCATATTTCTAGAATAGTCGAATGAATAAGCCGAGCACAACTCCTGATCTACCGAACCTGGCGCAGTCCTCGCTGCCTCAGCCCGACCGCAGCCTTCTCGCAGCCCAAGATCCGGGGCCGCCCAGAATGCTGCTGCTCTACGGCTCGCTGCGGCCGCAGTCGTTCAGCCGCAAGCTGGCCTTGGAAGCCGAACGGCTCCTACGTCATATGGGCTGCGAAACCCGCGTCTTCGATGCGCATGGGCTGCCTATGCTGGACAGCGTGGATAAGAGTCACCCCGAAGTTCAGCGCCTGCGCGAGTGGTCGCAGTGGTCCGAAGGGCAGGTATGGGTCTCCCCGGAACGCCATGGGACGATCACTGGGGTGCTCAAAAATCAGATTGACTGGCTGCCACTGGAGGACGGCAGCGTGCGCCCCACACAGGGCCGGACGCTCGCCGTGATGCAGGTAAGCGGTGGCTCCCAATCGTTCAACACGGTCAACACCATGCGGGTACTTGGTCGCTGGATGCGCATGCTGACGATACCCAACCAGTCGTCGGTGGCGAAGGCCTGGCAGGAGTTTGATGAGCACGGCCGAATGAAGCCTTCGCCCTACTACGACCGGGTGGTGGACGTCATGGAGGAGCTAGTGAAGTTCACGCTGCTGACGCGAGGGCGGTCCGACTACCTGGTGGATCGCTACAGCGAGCGGAAGGGTGACGAGGTTGCCGCCGCGTTGGCACGGGCCGCTGGGGCCACAGCCATCTGATCCTCGGTGGCTACGCGGTCGATCTCAACGCGCGACCGTTGGCATTGGACCGCGAAGATCCCAAGGCAACAACCAGCTGGTTTGCGGCACTAGAAACGATATTGGCGTCGAGCCCGAGCAACGACAGCAAAGCTGAGGCTGGCGTTACCACTGTTACCAATTGTTACCAGCTAGTCGCCGGGGCGAGAACTCACTTAAAGCATTGATTTCAAAGGATGGCGAGGCGACTGTTACCAGTGTTACCGCTGTTACCAGCATTTCTTGCATGTCAGAAATATAAATTGGATTGCAGGGCCAGAGAATGACCAGGATTGTGTCCGAAGGTGCTGCAGCACAATGCTCATCGCCATACGTAAGATGCCTGCCTATCGTTTGGGGGGTTGTTACCAGAAGATCGTAACCAACCCTCGTTCCATAGCATTCCTGAAACACCTTATTTCTGATGAGTCGTCTATTGGACACGCTTGGACACCTGTATTCCGCTCCTCCCGATCCGTGCCTTGGGGCTCATCCCGCGTGCTCTCTCTAGAGCCCACTTCCTCCACCCGTGGTGCAGGGTTCCGCAGGTAAATGGCCCCTGCCAATTTCGCTCCCACAGCATTGCCAGGCGTGTGCTTGCCTTACGTGCAGGTGGTGCAGGAAAAGCACCCCATGAAGTGCGCAGGCGTGGCGGGGAGACGAGTGCGCGCGCCGGGTGCAGATCCTTGGCAGGCAGCTGGGGTACGGCGCAACATTTTTGATGCTGTGCCATCCCGCTATATCGCCCCAGGACGGTCGCCAAGCCCGTCGCCTGCCGCAGACGCGGGCGCATGTCCCGTATGCCGTCACACGCTGGTAGATTGCCCCCTATGGGATACCTGATCTTCGCGCTCATGGCGCTTCTGCTGCTGGCGACGGTAGGCGTCGGCCTTGTATGGGGGCTCAGCGTTCTGTGCCGCTTCCTCGCCGTCCTGGTCGAGCAGTTCTCAATGCCACCGAGGGCGCGGTGATGCTGCCTCAACCTACCTAGCGCCTGAGCCATGGCGGTAACTATGACGGTAAGCCAGCGAGCCACTCTTCATCAGACCCTTTGATACCAATGGATTCTGAGGATTATGTGACTCCCTCCGGGCGCGCCACCTCCAGCCCTTGCAGGCACAGCCCGCGGGCGCTTCTTCGTCGTTTCGACGTACCCATCGAATCCTGCCACGCGGGTTCACGTTGCCATCCTCCCCGCTGCCCCAGCATCGTCCCGGCGGGCGGGCTGACCGCCTGTTCCTTCACTGACAGGAGTGGCACCGATGATTTCCATGCGTACCGGCATCCTCCGCCCCCTCGCCATGGGCACCGTGTTTGTCCTCGCCAGCTTCGCCGCCTTTGCCGATGTCTCCAACACGTGGCGCATCGAGCTTGAAGGACGTTCCAAGGCAGCAGGCGAAGTAGAGCTCACCTTCACCCCGCAGGGCGGCAAGGCCGAGAGCGTCATCGTCACCATCCCGGCCGCCATCAATCCGGAGGCCGCAGCGGTGATGATCCGCACCCAGCTGACCAGCGCGCTGCCGACCGACGTCTACCAGGTCTACGTGGACGACATCGACGAGGTCGTGGTCCAGGGCAGCGGTGGCCATCCGGCGTTCGCCGTCAGCGTGGCCCGCAATACCACCGATGGCCTGAAGGTGGAGCTGGATGAGGAATGAGGGTAGATGCCCGCAAGCCGGGTTGCATTGCCTGTTTTCCCCACGTTGGGGCACATGACGGCGCCATCAATGGCCCCTCACCCGCAGTAGACCCCGGCTTCGCCAAGGTGGTCGCCAACGGCACAGCGATCCACGCCGTGCCTGCCGACCACCACAGATGGAGCAGTTCCCCATGAGCACCGAATCCAAGATCGAACACAGCCTCAACGACCTGATCGAAATCGCTCACGACGGTAAGGATTTCTATACCGAAGCAGCGGGCAAGGTGAAGGACCCCGAGCTGTCGGCCCTGTTCACCCGCATTGCCGGCGTCAAGACCGACATCGCCAGTTCGCTGAGCGCGGTCGTCCGTGCGGCCGGTGGCGAGCCGGCCAAGGGCGGTACCGTGGCGGGCTCGATGCAGCAGTTCTACGGCAACGTTCGCGCGACGCTGGGCGACACCCAGTACGGCTACGTGGCCCAACTGGAAGAGTCGGAAGACCGCCTGCTGAAGGCCTTCAACGACACGCTGAAGGACGAGAATGTACCGGTTGCGGCACGCGAGGAAGTACGCCGTTTCCTGCCGCAGGTGCAGGAGTGCCACAACGTGATGCGCACGCGCAAGCATGCGATGAAGTCCTGATCACGGCACAACCGGAGAATGCTCTCCGGTAGATGTTGATCGACATTCAAGGCCGGCGCCCATTCATGGCGCCGGCCTTTTTCGTTCTGGCGACGACGCTGTCGCAATACCCCGGACCGCATCGATCCGCGCGCATTGACGTGTTCGGTCGGCGCCAGGCCACCGCATCGCGTCCGCCGAAACTGCAGCTTTCCTGATGTACGTATCCCACTCGGCCTGAGCACGATGAGCGGGCTGGCGCGTTTGGCGTCGGCCGGGATTGGCGTCCCGATCAAACTTCCATGCAGTTGACTCTGTTGTTGCCCGATGGGCACGGCGGAGAATGCATTGCCTTGCCGGTTTCATGGCGGGCGGTGCGCGGGGATCCCGATCCGCCGGTTTTTTGCATAGAAGTTGTCCGGTACGCCAACCCGCACCGTCCGCCACCCTGCGCCCCGGCGCAGGTGGCCTCCATGCGATGCGAGGCACCCATGACCGACTCCTGCTCTCCTGCCCGTGCCCGGTTGTACGCCCTGCTGGGCGATGCCATGCACGATCTTTCGCCCCGCTTCGTCACCCGGCTTGAGCGCATCCTCGAAGCGCAGCAGGAGGAAGGATGCGTTCCCGACCGCGTGGTCGACATCATGCAGGCGAGGCAGTGCTCGATGAAGAACGGGCAGCCCGAGGGCGCACGGCGGGCGGCCGCCAGGCGACATGACGAGGCCGCGTCGATCAGCCGCAAGCTCGCTGGACTGAGCAGCATCGTGCAGATACTCGATGCCGCCCATCATTGCCGCGAGGACGCAACCAACCAGCCAGTGCTCGGCGTACAAATGGTGCAAGGCCTGCTGGTGGCCGGGCGGGCGTTGTTGGATGCCGTCGATAAACGCGTGTGCAGGGCGCGCTGAGGTCTTCGCGCGGTGGTCTTCTTCCTCAGGGGTACTCCGTCACGGAGTGCACATGATTTACATGAACATGAACATATCCATAGCATATTATGGTAATAATAATTAACCTAAAGCTGACTTAAGTCTATAATTTTTAACATGAGTGCAAGAACCAACAGCCTTCCCCCACGCCTCAGGAAAGCCGCCATGGCCTTGGGCGAACGGCTGCTGCTTGCCCGCACGGCACGCCAGCTGACACAGCAGCAGATGGCCGAGCGCGCGGGTGTATCGCGGCAAACGCTTTCCAAGCTGGAGGCCGGCGATGGTTCCGTCAGCCTGGCCACGCTTATCCACGTGCTATCGATTCTTGGGTTGGACAAGGACATCGAGCAACTGGCCAAGGAAGACCCACTCGGCCGACAACTGGCTGCCAACGCGCTCAGCCGACCCGTTTCCAGAAGGGCGGGGAGAGTCTCGTGATGCAGCCATTGGATCTGTCACGTATTCCAGAGGTGGATGTGTGGTTCGACTCCCCAGCGATTGTTGATCCAGTGCATGCAGGCACCTTGCACCGCGACCAGACGCGGACGGGCCAGACCATCAGTTTCGAGTACACCTCTCGGTGGCTGGGGCTGCCGCCCAGCGCCATCTTCGCTTTCGATGAGCAGCTTCCCCTGTTCCAAGGCCGGCATATCGCAACTACTGATGCCGCCGACGTCCCTCCAGCGCTGGAGGATTGCTCTCCTGATCGATGGGGTCGATTGCTGATGGACAGGCGGGAGACCATGCTGGCCACAGCGCAAAGCCGCCGGCCGAAGTCGCTCAGACCTTGGGATTACCTGCTGGGAGTCAATGACCAGAGCAGGATGGGGGCGTTGCGCTTCATCGACCCCGCGTCCGCACGATACCTCGACGACTCCGATCTGAGTGCGCCCCCCGTGACGGAGCTACGCACCCTTGAGGACTATGCCGCTCGACTGGAGCGCGGCACTCATGGTGGTGACCTGGACGAGATGGGTTGGCTCGGCCAGCTCGTCGTCCCGGGCAGCTCCTTGGGCGGGGCGAGGCCAAAGGCAAGCTTCAGTACGCCGGACGGACAACTTTGGATGGCGAAGTTTCCATCCAACGAGGATGGCTACGACGTTGGACTCTGGGAATTCATCGCCCATCAGCTCGCCTTGCGCGCAGGGATCGTGATGCCGGAGGCGGAGATACACCACTTGTCAGCGCGTGGCCACACCTTCGCCGTGCGCCGCTTTGATCGGGACGGCAACAAGCGCATCCACTATGCATCAGCCAAGACCTTGCTCAATGCGGCCGATGGCGGCGACGGGAGTTACCTCGACCTTGCCTTGATGATCGGCATGTCAGGCTCGGCTGGCTCGATCGATGCTGACCTTGAGCAGCTGTACCGGCGCGTGGTCTTCAATATCCTGATCGGCAACAGAGATGACCATCTGCGCAATCACGGCTTCCTGCGTGAGGGGAATGGTTGGCGCCTGTCGCCGGCGTTCGATGTGAATCCCAATCCCCACAAGGACGTTCACGTGCTGGGAATCATTGAAGGCGACCGGACTCCAACCACCGCGCTGGTGGCCGCCTCACACAAGCACTATGCGTTGAGCAAACAGAGGGCTTCGTCCGTGATCGCTGAAGTACGTTCTGCGGTGGCGCAATGGGTGCAGGAAGCCCGGCGCGCTGGCGCCAGGCGGGCGGAGATTTCAGGCATGCAGGCCGTCATCGATCCGCAGCGATGAGTGGCTGGCGCGAGCCTGGTGTGGCCTTTATCGATCTCCTACGGCACCCGCGCGCAGACCCATGCGCGGATGTCCTTGCAGCCTGCCCGCTGCAACGCGTGCGCACACGCCTGCAACGTGCTGCCGGTGGTCATCACGTCGTCCATCAGCACCACCGCGTCGGGCAGTGTGCCGCGCACGGCGAAGGCGCCATCCAGGTTGTGCCGGCGCGCTTCCGCACTACGTTCAGATTGCGGTGCGGTAGCCCGCACACGCCGCAGCCCTTGCCAGCGCGGCGCGTCAATCAGGTGCGCCAGCTCGCCGGCCTGGTCATAGCCGCGCCGGCGCAGCCGGCTGGCATGCAGTGGCACGGCCACCAGCGGCGCCATCGGCCAGGGCGGTGGCGACAGGCTCATCAGCTGCGCAAGCAGGCGACCGGCGGCGAGATCCTGGTGGAACTTGTAGCGACGCAGCAACGGCGCGATCGGATCGTCATAGCGGAAGCTGGCCCAGCAGGCCGCCAGCGGGGGAGGATCCTCCTCGCACCGGAAACAGATGTCACTGGCCTCCTCCGGCAGCGGCGCGGCGCAGCGCGCGCAGGCGTCGGTATGCCATGGCAAGGCCAGGCAGCATGCGGCGCAGAGTTCACGATCATGGTCGCCAGGCTCGCCACAGACCTGGCAGGTGGGCGGCAGCAGCTCGTTGAGCAGCCAGTGCGCGGCGTTGCGGAGGGTCGCCAGCATCATGGAACATGCAGAGGAAGGGCTGCGGCCAGTGTGCCGCGCTCCGGATCCGGAGCATGTCGGCGCAGGACGCGACGGACTGTCATCCAGGATGCCGCGCCTGCCAGCGGCCGCCAACACCCCACCAGGGCGGCGCGGCTTTGCTACTCTAGCCGTCCTCCTTGACGCATCCCGCCGCCATGGCCCGTCCCGATCTGTCCGCCCGAGTCCTCACCCTGCGCGCGGAGCGGATCGCCCACGCGGGCCTTCCCGTGCACTGGGCCATCAGCCGCCGCGATGCGATGCGCGTGGAAGTCGACGGGCGCTGGCTCACCGCCTTCTGCAGTGGCGATTACCTGGGCCTGGGACAGCAGTTCGGCGTCGTCAACGCGCTGCAGGACGCCGCCTCCCGCGAAGGCAGCGGCAGCGGTGCCGCGTCCTGCGCGGGCGGGCGCCACGTCCTGCACGATGCGCTGGAACGCGAGGTCGCCGAGTGGCTCGGCTATCCGCGCGCGGTGCTGTTCGCCAGCCCTTACCTGGCCAACCTGGCCGTGCAGCAGGCGCTGCTGTGCGAGGAAGGCGACGTGTGCGTGCAGGATCAGTTCAACCACGCCAGCCTGCTCGATGCCACCGCATTGGCAGGCGCGCGCCTGCGCCGCTATCCGCACCGCGACAGCGAAGGCGCGATGCGCCAGCTCAAGCATGCACCGGAGGGTGCGGCGATGCTGGCCACCGATGCGGTATTCGGCCAGAGCGGCGATGTCGCGCCCCTGCGCTCGCTGTCGCTGGTCGCGCGCATGCAGGAAGCCGTGCTGTACGTGGATGACGCCCATGGCATCGGTATCGCAGGCGAGCAGGGACGCGGCAGCGTCGCGGCGGCGGGCCTGGGCCTGGCCGAAGTGCCGTTGCAGAACATTCCACTGGATACCGCGCTGGGTGGCGCCGGCGCGGTCGTCGTTGGCGATACCGCGCTGATCGACCATCTGGCCGATACCGCACGGCTTCATCGCCATGCCACCGCCCTGCCGCCGGCGCTGGCAGCGGCTTCGCTGGAAGCGCTGCGCCTGGCGCGGCGCGACGACTGGCGCCGGGAGAAGCTGGCGGAACTGATCGCGCTGTTCCGCGGCGCCGCACGCCGCCATGGGCTGGAGCTGGCGGCATCGGACACCGCGATCCAGCCGATCCTCTGCGCCAGCGAGCCGGCGGCACAGGCACTCTGGCAGGCGCTCCAGCAGGCCGGCTGGTGGGTCCAGGCAACACGTGTATCGACGCCGTCCGGCGAACAGTCCGCACTGCGCGTCAGCCTGACCGCCCTGCACGCGCCGGAGCAGGTGCAGGCCTTGGTGGAGGCGTTGGCACACGCACGCGACGAGGTGTCCGCGCTGCCGCCGCTGCCGGTAACGGCAGGGTAGCCGAGGCGGTTCGATGCATATCGAGGTGACCGGCAGCGGCCCCGCGCTGGTATTGATCCACGGCTGGGCGCTGCAGGGGGCCGTGTTCGCGCCGCTGGTGGCGCGCTTGTCCGCTCACTTCTCCCTGCATGTCGTCGATCTTCCCGGCCATGGTCGCAGCCACGATGACGACACGCCGCTGGAGTTGCCCGCGGTCGTGGAGGCCATCGCGTCGGCCACACCGCCTGCGGTGTGGTGCGGCTGGTCGCTTGGCGGGTTGTTCGCGCTGCATGCCGCGGCCACCCGGCCACAGGTACGCGGGCTGGCGATGATCGCTTCGTCGCCCCGCTTCGTGCGCGACGCCGACTGGCCGCATGGCGTGCCGGCCGGCGTGTTCGAACAATTCGCCCACGACCTGGCTGATGATTTTCCGGGCACCGTGGACCGGTTCCTGGCACTTGACCTGATGCATGCCGGATCCGCGCGCGATGCGCTGCGCGGACCCGGCGCGGACGGCGCCCAGCCGATCCTGGAACAGCTCCGCCAACACGCGCCGCATCCGCGCGTGCCACTGGAAGGCTGCCAGCTGCTGCAGCGTGCCGACCTGCGCGATACATTGCCCTCGCTGCCCGTGCCGAGCCTGTGGCTGGCCGGCAGGCGCGATCGGCTGGCGCCACCGGCGGCCCTGCATGCGGCGGCGGCGCTGGCACCGCAGGCCGGAGCGATCACCATCGAACACGGTGGCCATGCGCCTTTCCTGGGCCAGGCCGACGAGGTCGCCGCGCACCTGAAACGCTTCGTTGCCGACCTGGCGTGAGCGGATCGGCGAGAATATCTCCATGAACCGCCATTTCGACCCCCGCCACGTCCGCCGTGCGTTTTCGCGCGCCGCAAGCACCTACGATGCCGCCGCCGCGCTGCCGGCCGAGGTGCGGCAGCGGCTGATGGAATCGCTGGATTACCTGGAGGCGCGGTCGCCGGAGGCGGTGCTGGACGTGGGTGCCGGTACCGGCCACGCCAGTGCGCTGATCAGGAAGCGCTGGCCGAAGGCGCAGGTGATCGCGCTGGACCTGGCGCTGCCCATGCTGCAGCAGGCCAAACGCCAGGCCGGCTGGTGGAAGCCCTTCCAGCGCGTATGCGCGGACGCCGCCGCACTGCCCCTGGCCGACAACAGCGTGGACGTGATCTTCAGCAACCTGTGCCTGCCCTGGACGGACGATCTGCCGGCGGTGTTCGCAGGCTTCCGGCGGGTGCTCAAGCCCGGCGGCCTGCTGCTGTGCTCCACCTTCGGCCCGGAAACGCTGGCCGAACTCGACGAAGCGTTCCGCGCCGTCGACGCGCATGCGCACGTGAGCCGCTTCGCGCCCATCGCGCAGTTCGGCGATGCGCTGATGATGGCCGGCTTCCGCGATCCGGTGCTGGACCGGGACATGTTCACGTTGACCTACGATGATCTGCCGGCGCTGATGCGCGAGCTGCGTGCGCTTGGTGCGACCAATGCGCGCGTGGACCGTCGCCGCACGCTCACCGGACGCGGGCGCTTTGCCGCGGCCGCGGCGGCGTACGAACCGCTGCGGCGAGCGGACGGCACGCTGCCCAGCAGCTGGGAAGTCCTGTATGCGCATGCATGGGCGCCCGAAGCCGGCGCGCCGATCCGCGAGCAGGGCCACGATGTCGCCGCGGTGCCGGTGTCGGCGATCCCGATCCGTCGCAGAACGCCCGCCGCATGACAACCGGGTAGAGTCGATCCCTGATCGGCTGTGCATCCCGGCCGCACCCTGCACGGCGGCCGATCATGGATCGGCTCTACCAGAGCGACGGCGCGGACTCTGCCGGCGCGGTCAGGCTGCTGTCCGCACGAACATGTCGCGGTGGAAGAAATAGATCTCCTGCAGCAGGAAGCGCCAGCTGGTGTGGAAGCTGCGGAACCGCGTGCTCGGCGTCGAAGAGGCCAGCGCCTCGATCCCCAGGCTCCGGCTCAGGCGCAGCGCGCGCGCCATGTGCAGCGGGTCGCTGACAATGATGGCGCGGTGCATTCCACGCTGGTCCATCAGCCGCTTGGCCTCGACAAGGTTCTGCACGGTGCTGCGCGAAGCGGTCTCGATCAGGATCGCATCGTCCGGAATGCCCTGTTTCAGCGCATAGCGCCGCGCCACCTGCGATTCGGAGAAGCGCGCACCGCTGCCGCCGTAGCCACCGGTGAAGATCAGCAAGGGCGCGTAACCGGCCTCGTACAGGTCCAGGCCGTGGCGGATGCGTTCCTGGAAAACCGGCGACGGCTTGGCATCGTAGGCGGCCGCACCCAGCACGATGATCGCATCGGCGTGCGCGGCCTGGTCGCGTTCGCCAACCCAGACGATCCACGCCGTCACCCCCAGCAACCAGATCACCACCAGCACGAACAGCCGCCACACCCAGTCGAGGAAACCCACGTGCCTGGCGCTCATGCGCCGCTCCATGGCAGCGCGTCGATGTCCACGTTGCCGCCGGACACCACCAGCCCGACGCGCTGGCCGGCAAACCGCCGCGGCTGCGCCAGCACGGCGGCCAGCGCGATCGCCGACGACGGCTCGATGAGCTGCTTGAGGACCTGCCACGCCAGCCGCATCGCCTCCACGGTGGCCGCGTCTTCGACCACCACCACCTCCGCGCCGGCACGGCGCAGCAGTTCGAAATTCGGCGCGCCCACGATGCCGCGCAGGCCGTCGCAGATCGTATCGGGCACCAGCCCGGTATGCCGCTGGCCCTCCCGCAACGAGCGCGCGGTGTCCGCCGCACCAGCCGGTTCGGCCAGCACCAGGCTCGCCTGCGGCTCCACCTGCGCAAGCGCCAGCGCGGTACCGGCGGCCAGTCCGCCACCGCCGACCGGCACCACCACGGCGTCGAACGGCCCCTCGGCATGGATCAGCTCCAGCGCAGCGGTGCCCTGCCCGGCAATCACCTGTGCATCGGCATAGGGATGCACCAGGGTGGCGCCGGTTTCGGCCTGCACCTGCGCGCACATGGCCTCGCGCGCCTGCAGCGTTGGCGCACAGCGCCACAGGGTCGCACCATGGCGGACGATGTTGGCCAGCTTGGCCGCCACCGCACCTTCTGGCACCACGACATGGCACGCGATGCCGCGGGTACGTGCGGCCAGCGCCAGCGCAGCGCCGTGGTTGCCGGAGGAATGGGTCACCACGCCGGCAGCGGCCTGCGCCGCCGGTAGCGCCCACACCGCATTGCAGGCGCCGCGGAACTTGAAGGCCCCGCTGCGTTGCAGGTGCTCGGCCTTGAACGCCAGTGAGGCGCCGGCCAGTGCATCCAGCGTGCGCGAACGCAGCACCGGTGTCACCACGGCATGCCCCGCGATGCGCGCGGCGGCAGTCAGGACGTCGTGGGCGTGCGGCAGCGACACTGGGCTCATCCGCCAAGATTAACGTAAGCCCGCTGATGGGCGCCGCCCTCTCCTGTGCGCGGCAACTGACGCAATTGCCAACCGTTCATCCTGTACCTTCGGGATTAAGGGCGGATTCAATGCCTTCGGCCGAAAGTGGAGTCCTGAACCCCGGGGGGTACGAAATCATGAAGATGCGCCTGATTCTTGCTGGAGGCCTGCTGTTGGCCCTGTCCGGCTGCGCGACGTACGACTACGTCGGCGGTGGTGGCAGTGGGGGCGGCAGTGGCTATTACCACGGGGCGCCGTCCACCCAGTACCGGTATCCCTACGGCTATCCATCCAGTTATCCCTACGGATACGGATATGGTGGCTATGGTTATGGCAGCGGCTACTACGGTTACGGCGGCTATGGCTATGGCTACCCGGTCTACCGCCCCTACCCCGTGCAGCGCCCGCCGCACCATGGCGGCCATCGCCCACCGCAGCACGGCAACCGGCCGCCGCCGGACCGCCCGTCCCCGCCGCGCAACAACGGTGGCTCACCGTGGCGGAACATGGATTCGGTGACCCGCCCGCGCACGCAACCGCAACCCGCCAATCGCCCGGCGCCGGCTGCGCAGTCGCGTCCAGCGCCGGCACCGCGGCCGGCCAGCCCGCGCCCGAGTGGCTCGCCGTGGCGAAACATGAACCGCAGCACAGAACGCCGCGTGAAGCCCTGAAAACCTATTGAACGTTCGCTGCGGAACGTTCAAGCTAGATCCGCAGTGACCCGCCACGTCGCAAAGTGACAAAGCAGACGCGGCCGGTCACACCGGTCATGTCGACATCCGCCAGGATTCTCTGGATCCCCCCTGTTCCGGCCCTGCCGGATGTCGGCACCTTCAAACGACAAGGCCCCGCGCAAGCGGGGCCTTGTCGTTGCGGCTCCAGGTGCCTGTGACCGGGCAAAAAAACAGGGCCGGACAGTCCCCCGACTGCCGGCCCTCCGCTTCCCCCGCGTGCATCTGGACCAGCCCCTGTTCCAATTCCGGTCCGTAGCGCCCTGGGCGCCGATCACGTTGGGTGCTATGGAGTTATCCGCAGGAAGCGTGCCAACTTTAGGTCCGATTTTGCCGGATCGGGCTTTTCGCACCGCAACCGCCTCCTTCCAGGCGCGATCCGCCGTCCGGATTGGCGCTAAAATCGCCATCGTCCCGCCTCGACCCACCCCATGACCCAGTCCTTCCATCGCTACGACGTCATCGTGATCGGTGGCGGCCACGCCGGTACCGAGGCCGCGCTGGCCGCCGCCCGCACCGGCGCGCGCACCCTGTTGCTGACCCACAACATCGAAACCGTCGGGGCGATGAGCTGCAATCCGGCCATCGGCGGGATCGGCAAGGGCCATCTGGTCAAGGAGATCGACGCGCTCGGCGGGGCGATGGCGCATGCCGCTGATCGCGCCGGCATCCAGTGGCGCACCCTCAATGCCTCCAAGGGCCCGGCCGTGCGTGCCACCCGCTGCCAGGCCGACCGCAACCTGTACCGCATGGCGATCCGCCAGATCGTCGAGGCGCAGCCGAACCTGACCGTGTTCCAGGCGGCGGTGGATGACCTGGTGATCGAAGGCGACCGCGTGCGCGGTGCCATCACCCAGACCGGCCTGCGTTTCGACGCCGAGGCGGTGGTGCTGACCGCCGGCACCTTCCTGGCCGGCAGGATCCACGTCGGCCAGACCCAGTATGCCGCCGGCCGCATGGGCGACCCGCCGGCCACCACGCTGGCCGCGCGCCTGCGCGAACGGCCGTTGCAGGTTGATCGCCTGAAGACCGGCACGCCGCCGCGCATCGATGGCCGTTCGCTGGATTACAGCGTGATGGACGAGCAGCCCGGCGACGATCCGCGTCCGGTGATGTCCTTCCTCGGCTCGCGCGACGAACATCCGACCCAGGTCAGCTGCTGGATCACCCATACCAGCGAGCACACCCACCAGATCATCCGCGATGCCCTGCACCGCTCGCCGTTGTACAGCGGCCAGATCGAAGGCATCGGCCCCCGCTACTGCCCGTCCATCGAGGACAAGGTGGTGCGCTTCGCCGAGAAGGCCAGCCACCAGATCTTCGTCGAGCCCGAAGGACTGGGCATCGTCGAGATCTACCCCAACGGTATTTCCACGTCGCTGCCGTTCGACGTGCAGCTGGAAATGGTGCGCAGCATCCGCGGCTTCGAGAACGCGCATATCACCCGCCCCGGTTATGCCATCGAGTACGATTTCTTCGATCCGCGCGGCCTGAAGGCTTCGCTGGAAACCAAGGCCGTGGCCGGGCTGTTCTTCGCCGGCCAGATCAACGGCACCACCGGTTACGAGGAAGCCGCGGCACAGGGCCTGCTGGCCGGCCTCAACGCCGCCCGCCAGGCGCGTGGGCTGGACGGGTGGTGCCCGCGCCGCGACGAGGCCTATCTCGGCGTGCTGGTGGACGACCTGATCACCCACGGCACCAACGAGCCGTACCGCATGTTCACCAGCCGCGCCGAGTACCGGCTGCAGCTGCGTGAGGACAATGCCGACCAGCGCCTGACCCCGGCCGGGCGCGGGATGGGCCTGGTGGACGACCGCCGCTGGGCCGCGTTCGAGGCCAGGCAGTCCGCCGTGGCTTCCGAGCGCGCGCGTCTGGGGGCGCTGTGGGCGACACCGGGCAACGCGCTGGGCCGCGAGGTGCAGGCCACTCTCGGCATAGCGGTGAGCCGCGAGACCACCGTGCTCGATCTGATCAAGCGCCCCGAACTGGATTACGCGAAGCTGATGCAGGTGCCGTCGCTGGGCCCGGCGGTGGATGATGCCAGGGTGGCCGAGCAGGTCGAAATCGGCGTGAAGTACGCCGGTTACCTGGATCGCCAGCGCGAGGAGATCGAGCGCCAGCAGCGCCATGAAGCCACGCCGATCGGCGGGGATTTCGATTACGCCAGCGTGCGCGGGCTTTCCGCCGAAGTGCTGCAGAAGCTTGAGCGCGTGCGCCCGCAGACCATCGGCCAGGCGCAGCGCATCCCCGGCATGACCCCGGCGGCGATCTCGCTGCTGCTGGTGCACCTGGAACGCGCCCGCCGCAGCCGCGTGGCGTAACCTCGATGGCCTTTACTGGCTGATGACCGCAGCCCCGGTGGGTGACGACCCACGGTCGTCACCCACCACGCTTTCCGATGATCAAGCAGGAGACACCCATGGCCGCCATCCGCCCCTTCCGCGACAAGATGCCGGTACTCGGCGAACGCACGTACGTCGATCCCGCCTGCACCCTCATCGGCGATGTCGAGATCGGCGACGATGCCTCGGTGTGGCCCGGCTCGGTGATCCGCGGCGACGTCAACTACGTCCGCATCGGCGCGCGCACCAATGTGCAGGACGGCACCATCATCCACGTCAGCCACCACAGCCCGTACAACAAGGCCGGCCATCCGACTCTGATCGGCGAAGGCGTGACCGTCGGCCACGGCTGCATCATCCATGCGTGCAGCATCGGCGATTACAGCCTGATCGGCATGGGCGCATGCATCCTCGATGGTGCACGGGTGGAGAAGCATGGTTTCGTCGGCGCCGGCGCGGTGGTCGGGCCAGGCAAGGTGGTCGGCGAAGGCGAGCTGTGGCTGGGTAATCCGGCGCGGCTGGCGCGTCGGCTCAGCGACAAGGAGATCGAGGCGCTGCACTATTCGGCGGACCATTACGTGCGACTGAAGGACGAGTACCTGGGCTGACCGGCATGCCCGGCATGCCCGGCATGCCCGGCATCATTAGATGCCGACCCATGGTCGGCGGGTTCCGCACCGCACCAGGTCACAGCAGCCGACCATGGGTCGGCTCTACCATGACGCACCCCCGGCAGGTCAGACGTAGATGCGCGTCGGTGCTTCGTCGATGATCGCGTGCGGGACAAAGCGCGCGCTGTCGCGGGTGATCGCGCTGTCGTCCTCGCGGATGCCGATCCCGCAGGCGTGGTCGCCCACCACCCAGCTGCCGATCAGCGGATAGCCGCCTTCGAAACGCGTCAGCGGATGCGCCTGCTGGATGATCGCCGGCCCCTCGTACGGGCCATCGCTGCGCTGCATGCTGCCATCGGCCAGGTGCATCTCGATGTTCGCGCCCTCGCGTGAGAACAACGGCTTGCGTACCCAGCCGGCACCGAGCGCACGGCCGTCATCGAAATGCGATTCCAGCAGGTTCGGATGGCCACGGTGCCGCTCCCACAGCAGCGGCAGGATGCCCTTGTTGCTCAGCACCGCCTTCCATGCCGGTTCCAGCAGCTGCACGCCGGATCCCGGCAGCGCACGACCGAATTCCTCGGCCATCAGGTCTTCCAGCGGATACAGCTTGAACAGCGTACCGATCACCGTGTCGTCCAGCGCGGTGAAGCGTCCATCCTCGGACAGGCCGATGTCTTCGATGGCGATGCCCTCGCCATGCAGGCCCGCCTGCGCCGAACAGTCGCGCAGGTACTCGACGGTGCCGACATCTTCCTGCGAACCGCCCACCGCGCTGAAATACAGCGGCGGCGGCAGGCGCGAGGCAAGCTCACCGAAACGTTCCACCAACGCTTCGTGGATGGCGTTGAACTGGTCGGCATGCTGCGGCAGGCGACCGCTGTTGCGCTGGTCTTCCAGCCACTGCCACTGGAAGAAACTGGCTTCGAACAGCGAGGTCGGCGTGTCGTAGTTCAGTTCGTACAGCTTGGCCGGTCCGCTGCCGTCGTAGGCCAGATCCAGACGGCCATACAGGTGCGGCTGGCGCTGGCGCCAGCTGTCGGCGATCCACTGGCGGTAATGCGCGGGGATGGCGAGCTGCTCCATCAAGCGCTCGCTGCCGACCACCTCGTCCACCAGCGCGATCGCCATCTGGTGCAGTTCGGCGCTGGGATCTTCGATGTCGTTTTCGATCTGCCGCAGGGTGAAGGCGTAGTACGCCGTTTCATCCCAGTACGGCTGCCCGTCAATGGTGTGGAAGCGGAAGCCCGCTTCCTCCGCACGCGCGCGCCACTGGGCGCGCTCGGCGATGCGTACGCGCTGCATCGATCAACCGCCGACGCTGTTGCTGCTGCGGCGTGCGCTGGTGCTGCCAAAGCCGCTGCGGGTCGCGGTGACCGCACGGTTGGGCTGGGTGGTGACAGGCGCCAAGCCGGCCTTGCCCGCGCCGATGCCGCTGGCGGTGTTCAGGCCGCCACTGCCGCCCGGCGCCGGGCGCGCCCAGCCGGCGGCCTTGTCCTGGTAGGCCGGAGCGGCGGCGGGCGCGCGCTGTGCCAGGCCGGCACGATTGTTGTTGAGCATCTGCGACATGAAAAAGCCCATCATCATCGGACCGATGAAGGACGTACCGGCCGAGGTCCGCTGCTCGACGCACTGCTCCGGTTTGTAATCCGCCTCGCAGGCTTCCTTGCTGGCGTACTTCGGCGCGGCATCCGCGGACTGCTGCTGCGCGGCGGCGAACGCATTGCGGCACGACGACGGATCGCCGGTGGCTTCGGTGCAGGCCTCAACAGAGGTGTACAGCCCTTCCTGCACCTGCACCTGTTCTTCCTTCTGGCAGGCGGTGAACAGCAGCGGGGCAGCGCTCATCAGCAGCAGCGCGGTGGTGCGGGAACGTTTCATGGCCTCATGCCTCTCATGCGGGTCAACCGTCCCATGATGCCGCATTGGGCGCTGCAACCAAAGTCGGCAAAGCGCCGAACATGAACGGACATTTCAGGCATGCCGCCCGGTGGAGGACCCTCTGTCCACGGCTCACGGGCCACGGTAGGTGAGGACCGTTGGTCCTCACAACCAGAGACCCAGGCGCGCCACCCACTCGCGAGTGGTTGCAACAGCAACCGGATATTTTCGGCATGATCGGCCGACACCCACGTACGGCCCGCCCGTTGTTGCCCGCCCATGCCTGAATACCGCTCCCGCACCTCCACCGCCGGCCGCAACATGGCCGGCGCCCGCGCCCTGTGGCGCGCCACCGGCATGACCGATGGCGATTTCCACAAGCCGATCATCGCCGTGGTCAACTCGTTCACCCAGTTCGTACCCGGCCACGTACACCTCAAGGACCTCGGCCAACTGGTCGCAGGTGAGATCGCGCTGGCCGGTGGTGTGGCGAAGGAATTCAACACCATCGCGGTGGATGACGGCATCGCCATGGGTCATGACGGCATGCTGTATTCGCTGCCCAGCCGCGAGATCATCGCCGACTCGGTCGAATACATGGTCAACGCGCACTGCGCCGATGCGATGGTGTGCATTTCCAACTGCGACAAGATCACCCCGGGCATGCTGATGGCCGCGCTGCGCCTGGACATCCCGGTGGTGTTCGTGTCGGGCGGCCCGATGGAAGCCGGCAAGACCAGGCTGTCCGAGCACAAGCTGGACCTGGTGGACGCGATGGTGGTGGCCGCCGATGACACCGCCTCGGACGAGAAGGTGGATGCATTCGAGCGCAGCGCCTGCCCGACCTGCGGCTCGTGTTCGGGCATGTTCACCGCCAACTCGATGAACTGCCTGACCGAAGCCCTGGGCCTGTCGTTGCCCGGCAACGGCACCACGCTGGCCACCCACGCCGACCGCGAAGCACTGTTCCGTCGTGCCGGCCGTTTGATCGTCGAACTGTGCCATCGCTGGTATGGCGGAGAGGATCCACACGCGTTGCCACGTGGCATCGCGACCCAGGCGGCGTTCGCCAATGCGATGACGCTGGATATCGCCATGGGCGGTTCCACCAACACCATCCTGCATCTGCTGGCGGCGGCGCAGGAAGGCGGCGTGGACTTCGATCTGGCTCATATCGATGCGCTGTCACGGCGTGTGCCGCAGTTGTGCAAGGTGGCGCCGAATACGCCGAAGTACCACATCGAGGATGTGCACCGCGCCGGCGGCGTGTTCGGCATTCTTGGGGAACTGGACCGCGCCGGGCTATTGGATACCTCCGTGCCTACGGTGCACAGCCGTACGCTCGGCGATGCGCTGGCACGATGGGACGTTGCATGCAGCGATGACGATGCCCTGCATGAATTCTTCGCGGCCGGTCCCGCCGGCATTCCGACCCAGGTCGCCTTCAGCCAGGCCACGCGCTGGCCGTCGCTGGACCTGGACCGCGCCGAAGGCTGCATCCGCTCGTTGCAGCATGCGTATTCGCAGGAAGGCGGCCTGGCGGTGCTGCGCGGCAATCTCGCCGTGGATGGCTGCGTGGTCAAGACCGCCGGCGTGGACGAATCCATCCATGTGTTCGAGGGGCCCGCGCGCGTGTACGAAAGCCAGGACGCCGCGGTGGCCGGCATCCTGGCCGATGAAGTACAGCCGGGCGAGGTGGTGGTGATCCGTTACGAGGGTCCGAAGGGTGGCCCTGGCATGCAGGAAATGCTGTACCCGACCAGCTACCTGAAGTCGAAGGGACTGGGCAAGCAGTGCGCGCTGCTCACCGACGGCCGTTTCTCCGGCGGCACCTCCGGGCTTTCGATCGGCCACGTTTCCCCGGAAGCGGCCAGTGGCGGCACGATCGGCCTGGTGGAAGATGGGGACCGCATCCGCATCGATATCCCCGCCCGCCGCATCGACCTGCTGGTGGACGAAGCCGCGCTCGCTGCACGTCGCACCGATGCCGACACGCGCGGTTGGACCCCGCGCGCGCCCCGCCCCCGCAAGGTCACCGGCGCGCTCAAGGCCTACGCACTGCTGGCCACCAGCGCCGACAAGGGCGCCGTCCGCCACATCTGAAAAATGGGGACGGAGGAAAAATGGGGACGGAGGGGATTAAGTCGCTTCTGGCTCGATCAGGCGGGCCGAGCGACTTGTTTCGTTCTGATCTCTTCTCCATGAGGTGGATGCAGGATCCAAGCGGCACAACCGCGCCGGAAACGACTTAATCCCCTCCGTCCCCTTTTTTCAGCCGATGGTGCGCTTGAAGGGCGGCAGGGCGTCGATGATGCGCTTGCCGTAGCGGCGGGTCAGCAGCCGCGAGTCGAGAATGATCACACGGCCGGTGTCGGTCGAGGTGCGGATCAGGCGGCCGGCGAACTGGGTCAGCGTGCGCAGCGCGTGCGGGATCGCGATCAGGTTGAAGGCGTTCAGGCCACGCGCTTCGAACCATTCGCTCAGCGTAGCGGTCTGCGGATCGGTCGGCACCGCGAACGGCACCTGGGTGATGACTACCGTGGTGCAGGCTTCGCCAGGCAGGTCCAGGCCCTCGCCGAACGAGTTCAGGCCGAACAGCACCGAGCCTTCGCCGGCCGCGACGCGACGCAGATGTTCGTCGATCAACCGGCTCTTGGACATTTCGCCCTGCACCAGCACCTGCTTGCGCTTGGCGGCCGGCATCAACCCCGCCACTTTTTCCATCTTCCAGCGCGAGGTGAACAGCACCATCGAGCCCTTCGTCCAGTCCAGTTCCCTGCCGAGATACCGCGCCACCTCGCGGGGGTGCCCCTCGCGGTCATCCGGCGTCACCGGGAAGGGCGGCACGATCAGCTCGGCCTGGTTGGGCAGGTCGAACGGCGAGGACAGCGACACCATCTCGGCATCCTCGGGAATACCGTTGTCGATCGCCAGCGACTGGAAATCGCCACCACCGGTCAGCGTGGCCGAGGTCATCACCACCGAATCCACTTCGTCCCACAGCAGCTTGCGCAGGACATGCGCGGCCGATACCGGCGATCCATGCAGCACCAGGTCGCCATCGCGGGTGGCGGTGATCCAGCGCGCCATCGGCGGCGCGCCGTCCTTGTCCTCGCGCCGCCATGCCTGCCACAGGTTGTACTGCTGTTCGATCATTTCCAGCGCCATGCCGAGGTTGCGCTGCAGGCGCTCGCGCGCGGCGTCATCGGGCTTGCCCTTGGCCACCTGCGCGGTGGCGGCATGCGCCCAGTTGAACAGTGAGCGCGTGTCGTCGGCCAGCGCCTCGATCGGCTCGCGCCAGGCCTCCGGCAGGCGTCCGTTGGCCGCGCGCCACATCGGCTCCTCATCGGCCGGCGCCGGCATCCATACTGCTTCCACGTGATCGCGGAACGCACGCAGCTGCTTGGTTACGTTGCTGGCCACGTCGATGGCTTCGTTCGGCAGCAGGTTGCCGAGGCGGTCCTTGTCCACCGCACGGTAAGCACCTGCGATGAGGATCTGCAGGCGCCCGGTACGCTTGGCCATCTCGTCCAGCGCCAGGCTCGCTGCTCCCTGGTCGATGGCCACGTTGCCGACATGGTGGCCTTCGTCCAGCACCAGCAGCATGTCCGAGGGCGGCGCGATCAACGGCTGGCCGTTGTCGCTCTCGCCGATGGACAGCGCCGACAGCAGGAGCGCGTGATTGGTGACCACGATCTGCGCGTCGCGCACGGTATTGCGCGAACGCAGCACCGCGCACTGGGCCGAATACGCGCAACGACGACCGGCACAGCCCGAAGCCGGCGTGGTGATGCGGCTGCGCAGGCCAGGGCTGATGGTCTCCGGCGCATTGTCGATGTCGCCATCCCAGCTGCCATTGGTGAACGCCTGGGTCAGGCGCGCGGCGAGGTCCATTTCGATCGGTGCCAGCGGGCGGTCGAACAGCGGCTGCTCGTCTTCGAACATGCCTTCCTGCGCGCCCTGGCCCTGCGCTTCGGCGGCATTGCGCGTGCACAGGTAACGGGTACGGCCCTTGGCCAGCGCCACCGTCGCCTCCAGGCCGGTCGCCTTGAGGAAGTTGGGGATGTCGCGCTCCACCAGCTGCGACTGCAGCGCCACCGTGCCAGTGCTGATCACCAGCTTCTTCCTGCTGGCGATGGCGATCGGCACGCCGGCGGTCAGGTAGCCCAGGCTCTTGCCGACGCCGGTGGGCGCTTCGACCACGCCCACGCCGCCGCTGCGCGACAGCGCGCGCGAGACCACGCCGATCATCTGGCTCTGCGAGCGGCGGGTGGCGAAACCGGGAGTATTGGCCTGCAGCGCGACGTAGGCCTTGCGGATCGCATCCTTCAAGGCATCATCGAGCTGGCGCGGGACGGCGACGGGTTCGGTCACACCGGTGTTACCGTGGATGGATCAGGCCGTGCATTGTCGCATGGCCGGCTCCGCGGACCGCTCCGCCTGGCTGAACCTGCCAGCGCGCACCGGAGCGCGCACCGCGCTGGCGCGGCAGGGAACGCAGGCTCAAGGCAGTTGCGGCGCCAGGCCGCGGACGGCGCGGGTCAGCGCCCACACCACCAGCACCAGCCCGAAAGCCTGCAGCAGCGCCAGCCCGAAGTGGGCGATGCCAAGCACATCGCTGATCCGCGATATCGACTCGAAGCGGCCGGCGTTGACCAGCCAGATCGGCAACAGCGACAGCAGCAACTCCACGATGCTGGAAATGGCCAGCAGCAGCAGGCCCGCAAGCGCGCCGCTGCGCACCGCACCGCGCGGCATGCCCAGTACCCAGGCAACGCCGACGCCGACCGCGACCAGCACCGGCAGGCGCACGCCGGCCAGGCCCAGCACCGTCAACAGCAACTCACCGGTTTCCACGCTCAGTCCTCGCCCGCCAGCGCCGTGCCATGTTCACGCAGGCGCGCATACACCACGCCGGTCTGCGGCCGTACCGCATGCCACTGCTGGAAGCTCTCCGCGGCCTGCTCGACCAGCATGCCGAGCCCATCGACCACGTTGCGGCACGATGCCGACCGCGCCCATGCGAGGAATGCCACCGAGGCGTCTCCGTAGTTCAGGTCGACCGCCGTGGTCATGCTGTTGACCAGCGACAGCGGCAGCTTGAACGTGGCCTCCCGGTCGCGGCCGGCCGAGGTGGCATTGATGATCAGTTCGAAGTCGCCGATGTCGTGCAGGTCGTCCCAGTAGCGGCTGAGCGCGCGGCCCGGTTCGCCCATCGCATCGATCAGCTGGTCGGCCCGCTCCGGCGTGCGGTTGACCACCACCAGCTCCCGGATGCCGGCATCGAGCAGCGAAGGTGCCACGCTGCGCGCCGAGCCGCCGGCGCCGAGCAGCAGCACGCGGCGCCCGCGCAGGTCCATGCCGTGGCGGTCGGTGAGGTCGCGTACCAGGCCGGCACCGTCGGTGGTATCGCCATGCCAGCGGTCGCCCTTGCGCAGCAAGGTGTTGACCGAGCCGGCGCGGGTCGCGCGCGCGGTGCGCGTGGTGCATACGGCGAAGGCGGCTTCCTTGTGCGGCAGGGTGATGTTGGCGCCCACGCCGCCGTCGGCAGCGAATGCCTCCAGTGCAGCGAGGAAGTCCCCCGGCCCGGCGTCGATGGCGCGGTAATCCACGGCGATGCCTTCCTGGCGGCCGAACGCGGCATGGATGTCCGGCGACTTGGAATGGGCGACAGGGTGGCCAAAGACGGCGTAGCGATCGGTCATGGAATCCTCGAATGGTTCAAAGGGGACGCCCTACACTGGACGCCCCCGTGCTGCATGGACCCGGACGATGCGATCTGCCCTGCCCCTGCTGGTGTGCGCCGCCAGTTTACTCTGCACCCCCGTGGCGATGGCGTTGAACGAATACGGCATCGAGGGCATGGGGGTGGTCTCGACCCGCGCCGACGAGGGCCGCGCCAGCATCACCCCCGATGGGCAGCGGATCGTCTTCGCCAGCAACCGCGAAGGCGGCGATGGCGGCTGGGACCTGTGGCAGGCCACGCTGGTGGAGGGGCGCTGGCAACAGGCGCGGCCACTACCGGTCAACAGCCCGGGCGACGAAGTGGACCCTTACGTGTCCCGCGATGGGCGCTGGCTGCTGTTCGCCTCCGACCGCCATCGCCGTGGGCGGCTGGCCCTGTACCGGGTGGCCATCGCCGCCGACGGCGGCATGGGCACGCCCGAGCCGCTGCGCCTGGCGGCCGGCGATGCCGCCGAACGCGGCCCGGCACTGAGCGCGGACAATCGCCAGCTGTTGTTCGCGCGCGACGCCGGCCGCGGGCGCGGTTTCGATCTGTTCGTGGCGCCGATGCAGGAGGATCGCGTCGGCGAAGCCGCAGCGCTGGAGGCGATCAACAGCCAGGCCGATGAGATCGACGCCGACTGGCTGGGACACGAAGGCGCGATCGTCTTCAGCCGCGCCACCGGCGATGGCACACGGCTCTGGAGCAGCGATTGCGCATGGGCCGGCACCGGACTGCAGCCGGTGACGTTGTCGTTCAACGTTGCCGACGGCCACACCTCCGCGGCCGTCATCGACAACGCCAGGCCCGGCGAGATGATGCTGGCCAGCCGCAGCGCGCGGGCGCCACACGCCGGCGGCAGCGATGTCTATCGCATGCGGGCGCCGCGGCCGCAGCCGGTAGCGGGGTGCCGGGCAGGACGATGACCGCTGGCCGGCACCTACCGCCTGGCCAGCAGTTCCGCGCGCAGCCGTTCGTATTCGGCTTCGCTGATCCGGCCCTGTTCGCTGCGCTGGTGCAGCGCCGCCAGTTCAGCCTGCACTGCCTCCGGCAGCTGCTGTTCGCGGGCGACCCGCGCGGCGGCGGAAGGCTGTTCCGGCGGACGCTTGCCCGCGCGGTAGGCGGCGCGCGCCAGCCAAACGATCAGCGCGCCGAAAATCACCACGCCGGTGATCCAGATCATCCAATGTCCCGTTCCCAGGATCTCCATCGCGCGTTCCTCTTCGTCCCGTAGCCGCTATTGTCAGCGTTCGCGCAGCCAGCGCGCCACCTGCGGCGCGAAATAGGTCAGCACGCCGTCGGCACCGGCACGCTTGAAACAGATCAGCGACTCCAGCACGCAGCTGCGTTCGTCCAGCCAGCCATTGGCCGCCGCCGCCTTCAGCATCGCGTACTCGCCACTGACCTGGTAGGCGAAGGTCGGCACACCGAAGGTCTCCTTCACCCGTCGCACCACGTCCAGGTACGGCAGGCCCGGCTTGACCATCACCATGTCCGCGCCTTCTTCCAGGTCCAGTGCGATCTCGCGCAGCGCCTCATCGCCGTTGGCCGGATCCATCTGGTAGGTCTTCTTGTCGGCCTTGCCGAGGCTGGCCGCGCTGCCGACCGCATCGCGGAACGGACCGTAGAAGGCCGATGCGTACTTGGCCGAATAGGCCATGATGCGGGTATTGGTGAAACCCGCTTCGTCCAGCCCGCGACGGATCGCACCGATGCGTCCATCCATCATGTCCGACGGTGAAATCACGTCCACGCCTGCCTGGGCGTGCGACACCGACTGCCTGACCAGCGCTTCGACGGTGATGTCGTTGAGCACGTAGCCGCTGTCATCGATGATGCCGTCCTGGCCGTGGGTGGTGTATGGATCCAGCGCCACGTCGGTCATCACCCCAAGCTCGGGGAAGCGCTGCTTCAGCGCGCGCACGGCACGCTGCGCCAGGCCCTCGGCGTCCCACGCCGCCGCCGCATCCAGCGACTTCCGCGACGGATCGATCACCGGGAACAGGTCGATGACCGGGATGCCCAGCTCCAGCGCCTGTTCGCCCACCTTGAGCAGTTCGTCGATGGACAGCCGCTCCACGCCCGGCATCGAGGGTACGGCCATGCGGCCGGCGACATCGTGCACGAACACCGGATGGATCAGGTCGTCCACGGTGAGCGTGTTTTCACGCATCAACCGACGGGAGAAGTCATCGCGGCGCATGCGGCGGGGGCGGTAAAGGGGATGGGACATGGAGGGCTCCGTAAGAACGACGGTTACTGCAACAGGTAATCGCGCGGAAGCAGGGGTTCGGGCAGTGGACGATGGCCGAGGGCGTCGAGCTGGTCGATCTCCACCGTGCGCACCATGGCGTCCAGCGGCAGGTCGTTGGGCTCGGTGCCGAAGGGCTCTTCCATTTCTTCGCCCATCTGGTCCAGGCCGAAGAACGCATAGGCCAGCACCGCCGACAGCACCAGCCACGGCCGCACCGCGAGGGCTGCGTCGCGGCCGCGCAGGCGGGCCAGCGAACGCGATTCGAAGATCAGCTGGCCCCACAGCCGGCGCCCTTCCCACCAGCGCTCATGGCAGGCGTTGTTGCGGAAGCTGAGGAAGATCGACAGCACCAGGCCCAGCAGGGCGAACGGCGCCGAGGAAATGCGCTCGATGCCCGGAGGTCGGGCGATTTCCACCACGGCGGCAACGGCGATGGCGAGCAGCAGGATGGCCAGCACCCTGGGCGCCACCGCCGGGACGATGGAGCCGCGCAGGATGTACAGGAGCTGCCAGCCGTGGGGACGTGGACGGATGATCATCGGATGCGGGAAGGGGCGCCAGGTGCCGGGAGCGGCGCGCATCGTGGCGCGATCGACTGATGCACCATTGTACGCCCGCACCGGCCCTGACCCGGGTCGCTGCGACCGACGGTCGCAGCCGGGATCGTCAGATGACGCCGCCGCCCAGTCCCAGCCGGAAGATGCCGACCACGATCACGATGCCGTTCAGGGTCAGGCCGGTCCAGGCCCGACCGCGCTTGCTGGGGTGCGTGAACAGGATGCCGACCGCGGCGATGATCGCGCCCACCGTTGCGAACGGAATCAGGAACCAGTTGCCCCAGCCCAGCAGCGGCACCAGCGCCACCACCATCCACACCAATGCCGCGATGCCCCACAAGAGACTGATCAGACCCATGCGCCCTCCTCCGCCGACGATTTTCGCCACCATAGCCGTTCGTTCTGGCCGCGCATAGGGTTGCCCGGGCTTGCCACCACACTCACCCCGGCGATGCTAGCGTCATGCCTGCAGGCCCTGCGCGTTGGGGCCGATTCAGATCGATCGAACGATGATCCGTCTCGTCCACACAGGGGTTTGAACCATGAAGATGCATGCGATGAAGATGCGCTGGGCGGCGGTGGCGGCGGTGGTGCTGCTTGCAGCGGGCTGCGCCAGTACCTCGCGGGTGATGCTGGGCCAGGCGCGGGCGCCGATCGACCCGTCGCAGGTGCAGGTCTATTCCACGCCGCCGGCCGGCTCGGTGGAGATCGCCCAGCTGGAATCGTCCAGCGCGGTCGGCTTCGGGACCCAGGGCCAGACCGACGCGGCGGTCGCGCGCCTGAAACGCGAAGCGGCCGCGCTGGGTGCCAATGGCGTCATCCTGATGGGAGTCGGTTCCAGTGGCTCGCCGGTCGGCATGTCGGTCGGCGCGGGCAGCTACGGCTCGCGTGTCGGCGGCGGAGTCGGCGTCGGCATCCCGACCACCCAGCGCCGCGCCGCCGGCGTGGCGATCTGGGTTCCCCAGCGCTGAAAAAAGGGGACGGAGGGGATTAAGTCGTAATCGGCACCGGTGTGCGTAAAACGACTTAATCCCCTCCGTCCCCTTTTTGATTACCTGTATTTCGGGATGAAGGAGGCGTTGACCGCCTTGGCCAGCTGGTCCGGCGGCAGCAGGCCCTGATCGAGCAGGAAGTTGTTGAACGCCAGGCGATCGAAGCGGGCGCCGAGCGCCAGTTCGGTCTGCATGCGCAGTTCGAGGATGCGGGTGTAGCCGTGGAAATAGCTGCCCGCCTGGCCCGGCATGCGCACCATGTACCGGTCAAGTTCCTGCGTGGCCATCGCCTTCGACAGGCCCACCTCGTCGATCAGCACGCGCTCGGCGTTGGCGCGGTCGGTCAGGCCGAGGTTGAGCATCGGATCAAGCATCGCCCGCGCCGCGCGCAGCAGGCGGAACTGCAGCGCGATCAGCTGTCCGTCCAGCGGCTCGTACGGCACCATTTCCGCCTCGGCATACAGCGCCCAGCCTTCCACGTTGACCGAATTGAAGGCGAACATCGTGCGCGCCAGCGAGATGCCGCGCTCGACCATCGCGGTGAACTGCAGCTCATGGCCGGGGCGGCCTTCGTGCGCGCTCAGCGTCCACGCCGCCGAGCCGAAATTGAAGTCATCGTACTGCGCACCTTCGCCGGCCGCCGGATTGCCCAGCGGCAGCACGAACGTGCCCTGCTGCCCGGTGTTGTTGACCAGCGGTGCCGGCAGGAAATGCGGCGCGGGACTGGCCGCGCTTTCGGCGGCCGAGCCCAGCCGCATCTGCATAGGACGCTGCGGCACATCGACGATGCCATGTTCGTGGATCAGCGGGTCGATCGCATCGATGACCTTGCGATAGTGGGCTTCCAGCTGGTCGTTGGGGATGGTGTCCTTCTTCAGCGCGCGCACCACGGCAACCGGGTCGCTCGGATCGGCGACCTGCAGGCCCTTGGCCTGTACCACCAGCGGTGCCAGCTGGCGCATCGCCGAACGGGTCTCCATGAATTCCAGCTGCGCGCGCTGCATCAGCAACTGCGGATCGATGTCGATGCCGACCGTCTTCAGCTGGTGCGCGTATACCGGCGCGGGCAGGCGCGCGTCATCACGCGCCCTGGGCAGCACTTCGGCACGGGTCCATGCCGCGTAGTCGCGCAGCTGGCCGGCCAGGGTCTTCATCGCTTCATCGGCACCGGCCACCTGGTACTTGGCCAACAGCTTTTCGATGCCCTCGACATAGGTGTCGACGTTGTCCAGCGACTGCTGCACTTCGATCTTCGTCGGCTGCAGCAGCGCCTTGCTGGACAGGCGTTCCTCATAGCGCTGGCGTGCGAGCGTGGTCAGTGCGGTGCCGCCCGGCTGCAGCCCGGCATAGGCCTTCAGGCGATCGGCCGCCTTGGCCCGGCGCTCGGCCGGCACCTGGTCGGACAACAGCAGGTTGAGGCCGCTGAAGACAGTCTGCGGGGCATCGCTCCATGGCAGGAAGTACTTTTCATTGAGCTCGCTGCCTTCGATGTTCTCACCGGCGGCGGCGATCATGATCTCCAGGTCCTGGCGGACATTGGGATCCTTTTCGCTGGCCAGCCTGCCCTGCAGGTCGGCACGCGCCCTGGCCATCGCGGCACGGTAGCGCTTGCCATTGTCCGGGCCGAGGTCGGCCACCTTGTCGTCGTATCCCGGAACGCCGAAGAAACCCGTCTCTTCGGGCTGGAACGGACCCTGGGCGTCGAGCAGGATCTGCGCCAGCTGGTTGCTGCGGGCCACCCAGGCCGGTGCAGCAGCGGGCTTCTTCGCAGCGGCGGTGGAAGCCGGCGCGGCCACCGCCAACGAAGCGGACAACGGCGCGGCGCCAAGCGCCAGGGCAACGGCAAGGACAAGCGGCTTCATCAGGCACTCCGGCAATCGAGGAATGCCTGCACCCTACGCATTCGCGTGCGCGGGGGCAATCGGCCGGAAGTCTGCATGCCGGCCGGCAGCGGTCGCCTGCCGGACCGTGGTCCGCGACCGGCGATCAGGCATGCCGCCGGCTTCAGGGCTTCAGGCAGCGGCCCAGGAACGCTTCGGCAACGCGGTAGCGATGCAGCGCATCGGCGCCGGACAGGCCGTGCTTGGCGCCGGGATAGGTCATCAGCTCGAATGGCTGGCCACGCTTCTGCAGCGCACTCATCAGCACCGTCGAATTGCTGAAGAGCACGTTGTCGTCGGCCATGCCGTGGATCAGCAGCAGCCGCGAGCGCAGGCCGTCGATATGGCTCAGCACGCGTGCTTCGGCATAGCCGGCTTCGTTGCGCGACGGCAGGTCCATGTAGCGTTCGGTGTAATGGGTGTCATACAACCCCCAGTCGGTCACCGGCGCCCCGGCGACGCCGCAGGCATAGCGGTTGGAGGCCTTGGCCAGCAGCATCAGGGTCATGTAGCCGCCGTTCGACCAGCCCTGTACGCCGATCCGCGCCGGGTCCACCCAGGGCTGCTTTTCCAGCCATTCGACGCCGCGCAGCTGGTCGGCCACTTCCACCGTGCCCTGCCTTGCGTACAGCGCGCCACCAAAATCGCGGCCGCGGCGTGGCGTGCCACGATTGTCCAGCGAGAACACAACGTAGCCGTTCTGCGCAAGATACTGGTTGAACAGATGGTCGCCACGGCCTGGCCATGCATTGGTGACGGTCTGCGAGGCCGGGCCACCGTAGACGTATACCGCCACTGGATAGCGCTTGGACGCGTCGAAGCCGGCCGGCTTGATCAGGCTGTAATGCAACGGCGTGCGGCCGTCGGCGGCCACCAGCGTGCCGAACTCCACCGGCAGCTGCGCATCGCGGTAGCGTGCATACGGATGCGAGGGATCGTCGAGGTTGTTCTCCACCAGCGTGGCGATTTTCTCGCCGTTGGCGCGGAACAGTTCGATCTGCGGTGGGGTGCTGCTGTTGGACCAGCTGTCCACGTAGACACTGGCATTGCGCGCGAAGCTGGCGCTGTGCATGCCCGGGGTCTTCGACAGCGGCGTCGGCTTCCCGCCCTGCAGCGGAACGCTGTAGATCCCGCTTTCGCGCGGCGACTCGATGCCGGCGCGGAAGTACGCCGTGCCCGCCGCCTGGTCCACGGCCAGCAGCTCGTCCACCGGCCAGTCGCCTTCGGTCAGCGCCTGCGCCCTGCCGGTGGTGTCGATGCGGTACAGGTGCTGGAAGCCGGTGCGTTCGGACGACCACAGGAAGCTGCCATCGTCGAGGAAACGCAGGCTGTCGTGCAGCGGTACCCAGGTCGGGCTGGTTTCGCGGACCAGCACATGCTGGCGGCTGCTGGCGAGGTCGGTTTCCACCAGTTCCAGCAGCTTCTGGTCGCGCGACTGGCGCTGGAATGCCAGGTGCTGCGGGTCGCGCCAGTCCACGCGCGCCAGATAGATGTCCTGTTCCTTGCCCAGGTCGATCCAGCGCGGCGCGGCGCCGGTTGCCGGCGCGATCACGCCCAGCTGCACGCGCACGTTGGCATCGCCGGCGGCGGGGTAACGCTGCTCGATCACGTCGGTGCGGTCCGGGTAGACCTCGTAGCGCTTCTGCACCGGCACCGGGCTCTCATCGATACGCGCGAAGGCGATCGCCGAGTCGTCGGGGGCCCACCAGTAACCGGTGTGGCGGTCCATTTCCTCGTCGGCGACAAACTCGGCCACGCCGTTGCCGATGGTCGCGCTTCCATCGTGGGTCAGCTGGCGCTGCTGGCCACTGGCCAGGTCGATCACCCACAGGTTGCGCGCGCGGATGAAGCTGACGAAGCCGCCACGCGGGGAGAGTTTGGCATCGGTGGCGAATCCTTCGCCATGGGTCAGCTGGCGAACGGCTGCCGCGCCCTGCTTCTGCAGGTCGTACAGGTACAGTTCGCCGCCGAGCGGAAACAGCAGCGTCTTCGCATCCGGCGACCACTGGTAATCGACGATGCCGGTCATCGCGGCGATGCGCTGCCGCTCGCGGCGCGCCTTCTCTTCGTCGCTGAGGGTTTCGGTGCCGGGCAGCACGACCTTGGAATCCACCAGCACGCGGGTCTGGCCGCTGCCGATGTCGTAGGTCCACAGGTCGAGCTGGTTGCGGTCGCTGTCCTTGCCGCGCAGGAAGCCGACCTGCGAGCCATCCGGCGCCACCTTGGGCTTCATCAGGGTCGGCCCGGACAGGGGCCGTGATCCGGTGATGGCTTCGAGGGTGAGCTTTTCAGCGTGGGCGGTGGTGCTGGTGGCGATCATCAAGGCAAGGCTTGCAAGCAGGTAGCGCATGGACGGTTCCGGTTCAAGGCAGGTCCGCCGGCATACCGGCACGGGCGGGCAGACCGCATCCTAACCCGGCAGCAACGTTGCCGGGCAGGGCCCGGCATTACGCGGTGGCGTTGCAGCGGCCGGGCCCGGCGCCCCCATATTGCGGGTCAGCGTTGCCCGAACAGATGCCTGCGCTCTTCATCGCTGATCGGCTTGCCCGCATCCGGGTTCACCTGTTTCCGCAATGCATACGCGCGCTGGGTCGCTGGGCGTGCGGCGATCGCCTGGTGCCAACGCTGGATGTTGGGGAACGCGTCGAAATCCACCGGCAGTGCGTCATAGGCACCGATCCACGGGTAGCTGGCCATGTCGGCGATGCTGTACTGCGTGCCGGCCAGCCACTCGTGTCCGGCCAGGCGCTTGTCCATCACGCCGTGCAGGCGACGCACCTCGTTGCCGTAACGTTCGATGGCATAGGCGATCTTCTCCGGCGCGTAGACGTTGAAATGCCCCATCTGCCCGCTCATCGGCCCCAGCCCACCCATCTGCCAGAACAGCCATTCCAGCGTGGCGATGCGCTCGCGCGGCGGCTGCGGGAGGAAGCGCCCGGTTTTTTCCGCCAGGTACAGCAGGATCGCTCCGGATTCGAACACGCTCTGCGGCGCGCCTCCATCGGCCGGCGCATGATCCACGATCGCGGGCATCTTGTTGTTCGGGGAGATCGCGAGGAACTCCGGCTTGAACTGGTCGCCAGCCCCGATGTTGACCGGGTGCAGGCGATACTCCAGGCCGGCCTCTTCCAGGAACAGGGTCACCTTGTGGCCGTTGGGGGTGGGCCAGTAATACAGATCGATCATGGCGTGGCACTCGGCAGGGATGTGCATCGAGTGTAACGGCGCGGCGCGCTTGGCACTGCCAGCCGACGCCAGTATTCTGCGCGCCTTCCTGCAACGCAGCATGCCGTCCATGACTCCACAGCATCGCCTCTCCCCGCTGTCTTCACTGATCTTCGCTTCGCGCTGGCTGCAGCTGCCGCTGTATCTCGGCCTGATCCTCGCCCAGGGCGTGTACGTGTTCCTGTTCGGCAAGGAACTATGGCACCTGATCCACGACGCCGGCCGGCTGGGCGAGCAGCAGATCATGTTGATCGTGCTCGGCCTGATCGACGTGGTGATGATCTCCAACCTGCTGGTGATGGTGATCGTCGGCGGCTACGAAACCTTCGTCTCGCGCCTGCGCCTGGAAGGCCACCCCGACCAGCCGGAGTGGCTGAGCCACGTCAACGCCAGCGTGCTGAAGGTCAAGCTGGCGCTGTCCATCATCGGCATCTCCTCGATCCACCTGCTGAAGACCTTCATCGCCTCCGGGGCGCTGGATGGCCTGCCGCTGTGCCCGCCGGAACTGATGAATGCCGCCGCCTCGGCTGCCAGTGTCGGCGCCGCCAGCTGCTCGACGCTGACCTCCACCGGCGTGTTGTGGCAGACCATCATCCACTGCGTATTCATCCTCTCGGCAATCGGGATCGCCTGGACCGACAGACTGATGCACGGCGGCAGCGCGCATTCCAGGGCCGCGCACTGAGGTGTCCGGGCAGCCTGTCGGCGCGGACCTGCCCCACGACGGCCTCGGGATGCTAGATTGCATCCTTGCCCTGCCTGCCGACGGTGTCGGGAAACGCCGTCGGCCCATGCCCGGGACCATTGCCGGGCCTTTCGTATCGTCGTATTCAAGGGGGAGTTGGATGTCGTACGCCAAGAATTCCATCGCTGCACGCCTGCGTCTGGCTGCGCCCATGGTCCTGCTGCTGGGCCTGGCCGCCTGTTCGGGCAAGGATGAAACCGCTACGCCCGCCACGGACGCCAAGCCTGCCGCGCCGGCTGCGGCAACGGCGACCGAACCGGCCGCCGAGCCAGCGGTATCGACCAAGGTGCAGGCGATGGGCAGCGAACAGCTGCGTGAATCGGCCAGCGAGGCGCTGCGTGCCAACCGTATGTACGCCCCGGCCGGTGACAACGCCATGGAGTACTACCTGGCGCTGCGCGACAAGACGCCGGACGACGCGTCGGTGAAGAGCGCGCTGACCGACCTGCTGCCCTACACGCTGATCGCCGCCGAACAGAACCTGGCCCGCGAGGACTTCGACGAAAGCCAGCGGCTGATCGCGCTGATCGAGAAGGTCGACGCGAATGCGCCGGCGTTGCCGCGCCTGAAGCAGGGCATCAGCCGGGGCGTGGAAGTGGCCGCGACGCGCACCACTGAAGAAGCCAACCGGGTCAAGAAGGAGGCCGAAGCCAAGGCCAGGCAGCTGGCCGAGCAGCAGCGCATGGCCGAGCAGCGCAGCCGCGAAGCCGAGGCCGCGCAGCAGATCGCCGCGCAGCAGGCGGCCGCGCAACAGACCGCCGCGGCACCGCAACCGGCGCAACAGGATGCCGAGCGCCAGGCCGCCGAACGCCGCGAAGCCGAACAGCGCCAGCAGGCCGCCGCGCAGCAGGCTGCCGCCGCCGCTGCGGCACGCCAGGCCGCCGCGCCGACCCTGCGTCCGGTCAGCACCCCGGCACCACGCTATCCCGCCGATGCGCTGCGTGCGGGCACGTCCGGCGAGGTGCTGGTGGAGATCACCGTAGGTACCGACGGCTCGGTGACCAATGCCCGCGTGCTGCGCGCCACGCCGGCCCGGACCTTCGACCGCGAAGCCCTCAACGCGGTCAAGCGCTGGCGCTTCGAGCCGGTGGCCGCCCCGGTGACCACGCGCCGCACCCTCGCCTTCACCCCCGGCGCCTGAAAAAAGGGGACGGAGGGGATTAAGTCGTTTTCAGCTAGCTCGTTCCCGACTCCGCAGCACTCACGACGCCGCGATGCCATCCCGCATCGCGGCGTCTTCCTATCCCGATAACGCCCGGCGCGCCGCATGGTGTAACTCCGTCCGCAACGGAGTCCTTGCCATGCCTCGCACTGCCCGCCTGCTGCTGCCCGGGTTGCCCTTCCACGTCGTCCAGCGCGGCGTCAACAAGGGTGCGATCTTCGTTGACGACACCGACCGTGAGCATTTCCTTCGGGTATTGCACAAGGCATTCGTCAAGCATGGCGTTGCCCTGCACGCCTATGTGCTGATGGGAAACCATGTGCACCTGCTGGCGACGCCGGAATCGGCAGGCTCGCTGGCCAGCTCGATGCGTTCGCTCGGCAACAGCTATGTGCAGGCGTTCAATCGCCGCCATGCACGTTCCGGACCGCTGTGGCAGGGGCGCTTCCATTCGAGCATGGTGGACAACGAGGGCTACCTGCTGAGCGTCTACCGCTACATCGAGCTCAATCCTGTGCGTGCTGGCCTGGTGCACGCGGCCGAAGACCATCGCTGGTCGAGCGTGCACGGCAACCTTGGCCTGCAGCGCGACCCGCTGCTTGATCCGCATCCGGGTTTCCTTGCGCTGGGCTGCACCGTCCGGCAACGCGCCGAGCGCTATGGATCTTTCCTGCGCGAGCGCACCGCACAGGCCGATACGGCAGGCATCCGCGAGCACGAAAGGAAACAGTGTCCGCTGGGTGGCAGACGCTTCCTGGGCATGCTGCAGGAAACCCTTGGGCGCCCGGTGCAAATGCGCCGCCAGGGCCGTCCGCGCAAGGCGGGCAACGGCGGATGCGACGGGCAAGTGGACTAGCCGGAGAGGACGGAGGGAGCCGAAAACGACTTAATCCCCTCCGTCCCCTTTTTTCAGCCGGAGATCGCCAGGCGCTCCTGCTGGTAGCGGCGCACGGCGGCGAACCAGAGCAGCGCAGCCAGGCCGAGGTTGGCGCCCAGGTAGATCGCCCAGACGCTCGGGCTGATGTACTCGTGGCGGATCACCTTCAGCAGCATCTGGTTCTGCGAAAGGAACGGCACCGCGTACTGCCACAGCACGCTCTTCAGCGGATATACCATCAACGCATAGCTGGGCAGCATCGGCAGCAGCATCAGCCAGGTCATGTGGCTTTGTGCCTCCTTCATGCTCTTGGAGGCAGCCGACAGGAACGTCAGCAGCGAAGTGCCGATCAGCAGCATCGGCGCCATCACCAGCAGCATCTGCAGCATCGAGCCCAGGCCCATGTTGAGCTGCCGGCCGACACTGCTGTCAGACAGCTGGGCGCTGATCTTGAACGCCACCAGGGTCAGCAGCAGCGAGGCCAGCCCGACCGCGCACGCGGCGGCGATCTTGCCGCTGACGATGGCGCTGCGCTGGGCCGGGGTGGCCAGCAACGGTTCCAGCGACTGCCGTTCGCGCTCGCCGGCGGTGGTGTCCATCACCAGGTACGCGCCGCCCAGGAACGAGGTGATGGTCAGCAGCAGCGGCAGCAGCATCGACAGCATCATGCCCTGGCGTGCCTCGGCCGATGCCATGTCCTGCGTCGCCACGTCCAGCGGCCGCGCCACCTGTGCATCGATGCCCCGGGCCATCAGGCGCAGCGCCCCGACCTGCCCGTTGTACAGCTGCAGGGCCGCCTTCAGGCGTGCCGTCGGCACGTCGGCCGCACGCCGGGTGCTGTCCTGCAGGATCTCGACCAGCGCCGGGCGGCCGTCCCGCCAATGCTCCTCGAACCCATCGCTGATGCGCAGCGCCACATCGATGCGCTGGTCGCCGATCGCCGCGGCAAGATCCTTCGGCGCGTCGGTGGCATTCAGCCCCTGCGCAGCCAGGAAACGTACCAGGTTGGGCGCGTTCTGCGCGCCGATGGTGGGGATCTCCAGCGGCTTGTCGATCTGCGATTTGACCCGGCTTTCGGCCAGCTTGCCCATGCCGAGGATCAGGATGGGATACAGCAACGGACCCATCAGCAGGGTCAGCGCCAGCGTACGGCGGTCGCGCGAGAGGTCGCGCAGCTCCTTGCGCATCACGGTGAACAATGTGGACATCATGCTCATGCGTGCAGTCCCTCTTCGCTGCCGATCAGTTTGACGAAGGCGTCTTCCAGGTTGTTTTCGCCCGCCTGTTCGCGCAGTTCATCAGCGCTGCCAGCCGCCATCACCGTGCCCTTGGCGATGATCACGATGTGGTCGCACAGTGCGGCCACCTCCTGCATGATGTGGCTGGAGAAGATCACGCAGCGGCCTTCGTCGCGCAGGCCGTGCAGGAACCGGCGCATCGCGCGCGTGGTCATCACGTCCAGGCCATTGGTCGGTTCATCGAGGATCACGTTGCGGGGATCGTGCACCAGGGCCCGCGCGATGGCGGTCTTGGTGCGCTGGCCCTGCGAGAATCCGTCGGTCTGGCGGTCGAGGATGTCAGCCATGTCCAGCGCCTGCGACAGGGCATGGGTGCGCCTGGCGATGGTGCTGTCATCCAGGCCATGCAGCTGGCCGAAGTAGGCGATGTTCTCGCGCGCGGTCAGGCGCTTGTACACGCCACGCGCATCGGGCAGCACGCCCAGCCGCCGACGCACGCCGGTGGGATCGATGTTGGCATCGATGCCATCCACGGTGACCCGGCCCTGGTCGGGCGTCATCAGCGTATACAGCATGCGCATGGTGGTGGTCTTGCCGGCCCCGTTCGGGCCAAGCAGGCCAGTGATGCGGCCGTCCTCGGCGCGGAAGCTGACGTCCTGCACCGCCTGGATGCGGCCGGTCCGGGTATTGAATGCCTTGTGCAGGCTCTCGGCGACGATCATGGTTCCCATCCGTTGAACGAGGTGAACGCCGGCACGTGGCTCAGCGTATCCAGGCAGCCCGCATCCAGCGCCCTGGCGTCGGCGGTGTCGATGTAGTGGCCAAGCAGGCGCGGCATGCAACCGGCGTTGAGCGTGCCGTGGCCCTGCCCGCGCGCGACGATGTGGCGGCCGTTCGGCAATCCCTTCAATACCTGTTCGGCATAGCGCGGGGGCGTTACCGGATCCAGCTGGCCCGACAGCAGCAGGGCCGGAACCTCGCTGTCCAGGGGCGCGGTGCTGTCCGCGGCCGCCTTGTCGTGCGGCCAGACCGGACAGGCGGCGAAGAACATCTGCGCCACGTGCGGGCCGAGCAGGCGGTCGGCCTGCGTGGCCGGCTGGTAGCGGTCGGCGTCTTCGCTGCAGATCACCGACCACTGCATGCCGCGGCTGATCTGCAGGCCCATGCTGCGCGTGGCGTTCCGGCTGAGCGCAGCCAGCGGCGCGTAGCGACCCTGCGCGGCTTCGTCGAGCACCACCGGCAGCAGCGAGGACAGTTCGGGCATGTACGAGAACGCGAAGGCCAGGCCGACCACGCTGTCCGGGGTCAGTACATCCTGGCGGGGCTGGGCGGTGCCAGGATCGCGGTAATCGACCTTGACCGGTGCAGCCGCGAGCGCGTCCATCACCGTGCGCAGCTGGGTGCGGGTGTTGACCGGGAAGCGGTTGGCGCAGGCCGCCTCTTTGATGCATTCGGCCGACTGCAGGATGATGGCGTCTTCAAAGGTGTTGGCGAAATCAGCGCCGACGACCAGATCATTGGGCACCACGCCGTCGATGACCAGGCTGCGCACCTGCTGCGGATAACGCGCGGCATAGCGCTGGGCGACACGGGTTCCGTAGGAGCCACCGACCAGGTTGAGCTGCTGTACGCCCAGTGCCTTGCGCACGGCATCCAGGTCGTCGATGGCTTGGGCGGTGGTGTAGAAACGCGGGTCCGCACGCCCTTCCAGTGACGCGGCGCATTTTGCCGCATAGTCGCGTACGTACGCTTCGGTCGGCTCGGCATCCTCGTCCAGCGGCAGCTCCTTGCCGTCCGCGCCCAGGCAGGACAGCGGATTCGAGCCGCCGGTGCCGCGCTGGTCGACCAGGAAAATGTCGCGTTTCCTGCGCACTTCACGCAGTGCGGTGCTGACCGGTTGCGCCACGTCGGTGGCCGACTGGCCCGGCCCGCCGGCCAGGAAGAACACCGGATCCGGCAATGCCGACCCGCTGTTGTCCGGCTCAAGCCAGGCGATGCGCAGATCGATATGGCGACCTTCCGGATGGGCCGGGTCCTCGGGCACGTTCAACATGCCGCACTGGGCCTCGACGTTGGACGCAGCGACCGCGCCGGTCAGCGTGCAGGGCTTGAATTCGATCTGGCCATACAGGCGGGTGGCTCCTTCCCCGGAGCCTGTCGCCGACGGCTGCGGTGGGGGCGCGCTGCAGGCCGCACACAGGGCGCTGGCCAGCAAGCCGGCCAGCTTCAGGTGGTGTCTGGACATCTTCCTTGGTTCCCCTTGCTGAAGGTCATGCGACAACGACGTGCGCGTGCCGCGGATGTGACTCAACTTACACGGAAGGGGGGGATCAACGCGACGGGGAGCGGCCCGCGCCGCCGCGCCCGGCGGCGGCCTGCATCTGTCGCCGGCGGATCATTTGCTGGAGACGTATTTCTCGCGGCGGATCTGCGGATTGCCAAGCCCAGCGTCCTTCAGCACGTCGACGCAGGCATCGACCATGTCCGGGTTGCCGCACAGATAGGCGATATCCGTGGCCGCATCCGGCGCGAATTCCGCCAGGTGCTGCTGGACATAGCCATGCCGCACGTCCGCGCCGGGATCGGCCGGCAGTTCGCGCGACAGGCATGGGACATAACGGAAGCCCGGGCACTGCGCGGCGAACGCCTCGAAATCCTCGCTGTACAGCAGCTCGGCCGGCGAACGCGCGCCCTGCAGCAGCACGACCTGCACGCCGCGTTCGGCGATCGCCGTGGCCAGCAGCGGCAGCATGGAGCGGTACGGCGTGACCCCGGTTCCGGTGGCGATCAGCAGGTAGCGGGCGTTGTGGTCGCCGGGATGCAGGCAGAAGCGGCCATAGGGCCCGCTGGCGCTGACCTGCCCGCCGATGTCCAGGCCTTCGAACAGGGCCGTGGCCGCGCCGCCGGGCACGAAGCTGACGGCGATGTCGACCGCCTCGCCCGGGCCCAGCGCATGGTCGTGGATGGTCGCCAGCGAGTAGCTGCGCTTGGTGTCGGTGCCATCGGCGTACTGGAAATGCACCTGGATGAACTGGCCGGGCTGGAAATCCAGCGGCTGGCCGTCGTCGCGCAGGAACTGGTAATGGCCGACGGTCGGCGCCAGCATGCGGCGGTCGACCAGTTTCATGGGGAATTGGACTGGCACGGCGAGGGGAACAGTGTGTAGCCGGGGCAAGCCCGTGGGGGGATCTATAATAGCCGCCCCTGCCCCTCTCCATGCGCCACCCGCGGGCGCGAAGGCTTCGAGCTTGGCTTTCCTGAACGAAAATACCGCGCCCGCCCTGCGCGTGCGCGACCTGCGCAAGACCTACGACAACGGTACCCAGGCCCTGAAGGGCGTTTCGCTGGAAGTGGCCCCGGGCGACTTCTTCGCGCTGCTGGGCCCGAACGGCGCCGGCAAGTCCACCCTGATCGGCATCATCAGCTCACTGGTGAACCTCAGCGACGGCCAGGTGGAGGTGTTCGGCACCGACCTGGTACGCGAACGCAGCGCCGCCATGCGCCTGATCGGCCTGGTGCCGCAGGAAATCAACTTCAACCTGTTCGAGAAACCCTTCGACATCCTGGTCAACTATGCCGGTTTCTACGGCGTGGCCCGCGAAGAAGCGGAGAAGCGTGCCGAGGAAGAACTCAAGCGCGCCTACCTGTGGGACAAGGCCCAGGTGATGAGCCGCACCCTGTCCGGCGGCATGAAGCGCCGGCTGATGATCGCCCGCGCGATGATGACCCGCCCGCGCCTGCTGATCCTGGACGAACCGACCGCCGGCGTGGACATCGAGATCCGCCGCGACATGTGGCGCGTGCTGAAGGAAATCAACGCGGCCGGCACCACCATCATCCTCACCACGCATTACCTGGAAGAAGCCGAGTACCTGTGCCGGCACCTGGCGATCATCAACCACGGCCGGATCGTCGAGCAGGGGCCGATGCGCTCGCTGCTGGCAAAGCTCGATGTGGAAGGGTTCCTGCTGGACATCGAGGGCGAGCTGCCGGCCCAGCTGCCGGTGATCGAAGGCACCACGATGACCGCCAGCGACGTCCACACCCTGGACATCGACATGCCGCGCGCCATGGACCTCAACCGGGTGTTCGCCGCCCTCAACGCTGCCGGCATCCGCGTGCGTTCCATGCGCACCAAGAGCAACCGCCTGGAGGAGCTGTTCGTGCGGCTCACCGGCAACCAGGAGACATCCGCATGAGCACGCCGATCCTGACCGACGGCCAGCGCAACCGCATCGCGCTGGCCACCGTGGTACGCCGCGAGGTTGCGCGCATCCTGCGCATCTGGGGCCAGACCCTGGTGCCGCCGGCGATCACCATGACGCTGTACTTCCTGATCTTCGGCGGCCTGATCGGTTCGCGCGTGGGCGAAATGGGCGGCTACAGCTACATGCAGTTCATCGTGCCCGGGCTGGTGATGATGAGCGTGATCCAGAACAGCTACGGCAACATCAGCTCCTCGTTCTTCGGCGCCAAGTTCGGCCGCCACGTGGAAGAACTGCTGGTCAGCCCGATGCCGAACTGGGTGATCCTGTGGGGCTACGTGGCCGGCGCGGTGCTGCGCGGGCTGATGGTCGGCGTGATCGTGCTGATCATCGCGATGTTCTTCACCCCGGTGCGCATCCCGCACCCGCTGGTGACGCTGACCACCGTGCTGCTCGGCGCGACGATCTTCTCGCTGGCCGGCTTCATCAATGCGGTGTACGCGAAGAAGTTCGATGACGTGGCGATCGTGCCGACCTTCATCCTGACCCCGCTGACCTACCTGGGCGGCGTGTTCTATTCGGTGAAGCTGCTGCCGGGCTGGGCCGAAGCGGCCACCCATGCCAACCCCATCTTCTACATGGTCAACGCGTTCCGCTATGGCCTGCTGGGCACCAGCGACGTGCCGCTGTGGGTGGCCTATGCGCTGATGATCGGCTTCGTGGTGGCGCTGACCGCGCTGGCGCTGTGGCTGCTGCGTCGCGGCGTGGGCATGCGGAGCTGAGGCGATGCGCATCCTGATCCTCGGTGCCGGCGGGACCGGCGGCTACTTCGGCGGACGCCTGGCGCAGGCCGGCGTGGATGTCACCTTCCTGGTGCGGCCACCGCGTGCGGCGCAGCTGCAACGCGATGGGCTGGTCATCCGCAGTCCGCTGGGCGATGCCACGTTCCCGGTGCAGCATGTCACCGCCGATGCATTGCCGGCGCTGGCCCGGGAACAGCCGTTCGACCTGGTGATCCTGAGCTGCAAGGCATACGACCTGGACAGCTCGATCGAAGCCGTCGCGCCTGCGGTCGGCCCGCGCACCACGCTGCTGCCGATCCTCAACGGCCTGCGCCACTATGCCGATCTGGACGCGCGCTTCGGTCGCGACGCGGTACTTGGCGGACTGTGCTTCATCAGTGCGGCCAAGGCCGACGACGGCGCCGTACTGCACCTGGCAAGGCCGGCGAAGCTGACCTTCGGCGAGCGGGACGGGCACGGCCTGAGCGCCCGCGTGCTGGCCCTGGCCGCCGACTGTGTGCAGGCCGGCGTGGAACACCTTGCCAGTGAGCGGATCGGGCAGGAGCAATGGATCAAGTACACGTTCCTGACCGCGCTGGCCGCAGCGACCTGCCTGCTGCGCGCGGACATCGGCACGATCGTCGCCACCGGGGACGGCGAGTCCATCGTGCGCGGACTGTATGCCGAATGCACGGCGGTGGCCGGCGCAGCCGGCGAGCCCATTCCGGTGGTTGCACAGGACACCGCGCTGGCGGCGTTGACCCAGGCCGGCTCGGCACTGAAGGCATCGATGCTGCGCGATCTTGAAGCAGGCCAGCAGGTGGAAGCAGCGCACATCGTCGGCGACATGCTGGCACGTGCCCGTTCGGCCGGGCAGCACGCACCGCTGCTACAGGTCGCCTACAGCCATCTGCAGGCCTACCAGGCACAGCGCGCGGGGTGATGCAGGGCATGTCGTAGCCGATCATGGATCGGCTCTACCGGCGCCTCCATCCCTGCGGTAGTGCCGACCCGGGGTCGGCAGAGGATCGTCAGGCCGCCGAAGGCAACCGGAAGAACGTGCGCGTCGCCGCGGTGGCGTTGGCGGCGGCGACGTCCACCGGTTCGCCTCGATCGCGCGCCAGCTCCTCGACGATGTGCGCCAGGAACATGGGTTCGTTGCGGCGATCCTTGGGCATCGGTTTCAGCGAGCGCGGCAACAGGTAGGGCGCGTCGGTCTCGATCATCAGGCGGTTCGCCGGGATGTGCTTCACCAGTTCGCGCAGGTGTGCGCCGCGGCGCTCGTCGCACAGCCAGCCGGTGATCCCGATGTACCAGTCCTGGTCGAGGTAATCGAACAGTTCCTGGCGCTCGCCGGTGAAACAATGCACGACCGCCGGACCGATGCGGCCCTCGACGTTCTTCATCTGCGCCATGAAATCGGCATGCGCATCGCGCTGGTGCAGGAACAGCGGCTTGCGCGCGCCATCGGCGGCCAGCACCTCCGAGGCAAGCTGCAGTTGGCGCTCGAACGCATGGTGCTGCGCCGGGCGCGGCGAGAAATCGCGGAAGTAATCCAGCCCGCATTCGCCCACCGCCACTACTTCCGGATGCGCATGCAGCGCGCGCATCTCCGCATCGCATTCGTCGGTGTATTCGACCGCGTGATGCGGGTGCACCCCGGCGGTGGCGAACAGGAAACCGGGATGCTGCCGCGCCAGCTGCAATGCCAGCGGCGAATGCTCGCGGCTGGCCCCGGTGACGACCATCTGCACCACCCCGGACTCGCGCGCGCGCGCCAGCACTGCGTCGCGGTCACGGTCGAAGGAGTCGTGGGTGAGGTTGGCGCCGATATCGATCAGTTGCATGGTCATCGCAGGGGAAAAATGCCGCTGCATTGTACCTGCCCCTCCGGCGGGCCCTTATCCTAGGCCGATGAACGACCCGCAGTTCCCGATCTCTCCACTGTTGCCCCAGGTACGGGACACGCTCGCCGCGCATCCGCGCCTGGTGCTGGAAGCGCCCCCCGGCGCCGGCAAGACCACCCAGGTGCCGCTGGCGCTGCTGGAGGCACCATGGCTGCAGGGGCGCAGGATCATCCTGCTGGAACCCCGCCGCGTGGCCGCGCGCAGCGCCGCGCAGTTCATGGCGCGACAGCTCGGCGAGGACGTGGGCGATACGGTCGGCTACCGCATCCGCTTCGAGAACAGGATATCGGCGCGCACCCGCATCGAGGTGGTCACCGAGGGCATCCTGACCCGCATGCTGCAGGACGATCCGATGCTGGAAAGCGTGGGCGCGATCCTGTTCGATGAGTTCCACGAGCGCCATCTCAGTGGCGACCTGGGACTGGCGCTGGCGCTGGACGTGCAGTCGCAGCTGCGCGAGGACCTGCGGCTGGTGGTGATGTCGGCGACGCTGGATGGCGAACGGCTGGCACGGCTGCTGGATGCACCGCGATTGAGCAGCGAGGGCCGGGGCTTCCCGGTACAGGTCAGCCATTTCCCCGCCCGTCGCGACGAAACGCTGGAGCCGCAGGTGCGTCGCGCGGCGCAGCAGGCGCTGCTGGAACATCCCGGCGACGTACTGGTGTTCCTGCCCGGGCAACGCGAGATCCAGCGCGTGCTGGCCGCTCTCCAGGATGCGATCGGCGATGCGGTGGATGTGCTGCCGCTGCACGGCGAGCTGCCGGTGGAGCAGCAGTCGCGCGTGCTGCAGGCGGGTGCCGATGGCCGACGCCGCGTGGTACTGGCCACCAACGTGGCCGAATCCTCGGTCACCCTGCCCGGCGTACGCGTGGTCATCGACAGCGGCCTGGCGCGTGAACCGCGCTATGACCCCAACAGTGGCTTCACGCGGCTGGACGTGGTGAACATCTCGCAGGCCTCGGCGGACCAGCGCGCCGGTCGCGCCGGGCGCGTCGCCGAAGGATGGGCGTGGCGGCTGTGGCCGCAGTCGCAGCGCCTGGACGCCCAGCGCCGCGCGGAAATCGAGCAGGTGGAACTGGCCGGGCTGGCACTTGAACTGGCGGCATGGGGCAGCAGCGAGCTGCGCTTTGTCGATGCACCACCGGCCGGACCGATGGCGGCCGCTCGCGAACTGCTGCAGCGGCTCGGTGCACTCTCGGACAACGGCGCCATCACCCCGTTGGGGAAGCGCATGCTCGCGCTGGGCACGCATCCACGCCTGGCGGCGATGCTGGTGGCCGCCTCCAGCCCCGCCCAGCAGGCGCTTGCCGCCGACCTGGCGGCATTGCTGGAAGCGCGCGACCCGCTGCGCCAGGGGGGCGATGCACTGGCCGCACGCTGGCGCGCACTGGCGGCATTCCGCAATGGGCGCGCGCCGGCCGATGCCCATCGTGGTGGACTGGCCGCCATCGATGCCGCGGCCCGGCAATGGCGACGGCGCCTGCGCTGCGATGCCATGTCTCCCGGCGACATCGAAGCGCACCAGCTGGGCGATCTGCTCGCGCATGCGTTCCCGGACCGCATCGCGTTCCAGCATCCCGGCGATCCCCTGCGCTATCTGCTGGCGAATGGCCGCAGCGCACGCCTGCACGAATTGAGCGACCTGCGTGGGGAACCCTGGCTGGTCGCCAGCGAGCTGCGCTTCGAAGCACGCGATGGGCTGCTGCAACGCGGTGCGCCCGTGGACGAGGGTTACCTGCGCCGCATCTTCCCCGAGCGCTTTGTCACCGTCGACGAGGTGCGCTGGGATGGTGACCGCCGTGCCTTGGTGGCACGGCGCGAAACCCGTTTCGATCGAATCGTGCTGGACAGCCGTTCGGCGGGCCGCGTCGATCCCGCACATGCGGCGCAGGCGCTGACCGACGCCGTGGCAGAACTGGGCCTGCAGGCATTGCCGTGGACGGACGCGCTGCGCCAGTGGCAGGCGCGGGTGGAATCGCTGCGGTGCTGGATGCCCGACCTGTCGCTGCCGGACGTCAGCGACAGCGCGCTTCTGGCCACCCGCAGCGACTGGCTGCAACCGGCGTTCGCCGGCTGCACCCGGCTGGACGCGCTGGACGAAACGCGCTTCGGCGAGGCATTGAAATCACCGCTGGACTGGTCGCAGCGGCAACTCATCGAACGCCACGCACCGACGCGTATCAGCGTGCCATCCGGACTGGAGCGCAGCATCGCCTACGCGCTGGATGGCGAAACCGGCGAGCCGCTGCCGCCGGTGCTGGCGGTGAAGCTGCAGGAACTGTTCGGGCTGGCCGATACCCCGCGTATCGCCGACGGCCGGGTGCCACTGACCCTGCACCTGTTGTCGCCCGGCGGGCGACCGCTGCAGGTCACGCAGGATCTGCGGAACTTCTGGGAGCACACCTATGCGGAGGTGAAGAAGGAGATGAAGGGCCGGTATCCACGCCATCCCTGGCCGGATGATCCGTGGACGGCGACCGCGACCCATCGGGCGAAGCCTAGGGGGAAAGCGTGACGACCAACGGTCGTCACCCACCCAAAACAGGAACCCGCTCGCCAAGCCTGAACGGTGGCCGCAGGTGCCGGCGCGGTGCCGGGCCACCTGACGCGCCGTTTACAGCCGCCGCGCGACACTGGGCTCCGACCCGAGGCAAAGGACCCCCACGCATGAGCAGACTGACCGTTATCACCGACCGCGCCCTCGAGCGCGTCCTGGATCTGGCCCACAACGCAGGCGACGGCCTGAAGAGCGCGGGCGGCAACCTGGGCGATGGGCTGAAGCACACCGGTGGCAGCCTCGCCGACACCTTCCGCCATCTTGGCCCGACCGCGACCGACTGGCTCAAGACCGGTGCCGCGCTGGGGGCGGTAAAGACCGGTAGCCGCGTCGCCACCCGCGTGGTCCGTCGCAATCCGGCAGTGACCATCGCGGCGGCCGCCGTGGGCGTCGGCCTGCTTGGCTATGCGGTCTACCGCAAACAGCAGAAGAAGAAGCTGGCCAATGGCCACGTCGTCAACGGCCAGGCAGAGCGGATCTCGGCCAACAAACGCGACACCACCGTGGTCGATGAGCACAGCGATATCGGCAGCGACGCCTGATGTGACGGCGGGCGCGCTGCGCGCTCGCCGCCCTGGCTGAATCAGTGGAATGGGACGCCGGGTTGCTGGCGTCCTTTTTTTCGTTCTGGTATCAGCCAACCATGGGTCGGCTCCATCGCCACCCTGCAGGAACGTTGTCAGTCCACGTGCCGCCATTGCCCCGGCTGCAGGCCGTCCAAGCGCCAGGGACCCATCGACACGCGCACCAGCCGCAGGGTCGGCAGACCGACCGCGGCGGTCATCCGTCGCACCTGGCGGTTGCGGCCTTCGCGGATCGTGATCGCCAGCCAGCTGTCAGGAACCGTCTTGCGGAAGCGTACCGGAGGATCACGCGTCCACAGCCCGGGAGCCGGCTCCAGGCGTTGGATCTTCGCAGGCAACGTCGGCCCGTCGTTCAACGTCACTCCATCGCGCAGCTGCTGCAGCTGCGGCTCGCCCGGTTCGCCTTCCACCTGGACCCAGTAGGTCTTGTCCGCCTTGTGGCGCGGGTCGGTCAGCCGGTGGGCGAGCGCGCCATCGTCGGTCAGCAGCAGCAGGCCTTCGCTGTCATGGTCCAGCCGGCCCGCCGCATAGACGCGCGGCGGCAGGCCGAAGCCCGCCAGCGTTGGTCGCGGCGGCACGCTGCGATCGGTGAACTGGCACAGCACGTTGAAGGGCTTGTTGAAGGCGATGAGCATCGCGGACGAAGGCAGCGGCGGATGGTCCATTGTCCCATCCCGCCGACGCCACCGCGAAGCGCGGCGCGGGCCGGCAGTCGCGGACCATGTCCGTTGCCGACCCCGGGCCCGGGGAGCGGGCTACTTGACCGGCTTCACGAACCGCAGCGTCATGCGGTCGCTTTCGCCGATGGCCTGGTACTTCGCCGCGTCCGCCTTGTCATGATTGTTCGACGGCGGCAGCGTCCACACGCCGTTGGGATGGTCCCGGGTATCACGCGGATTGGCGTTGATCTCGCTGCTGCCGGCCAGCTCGAAGCCGGCAGCCTGTGCCATCGCGATCACCTGCTGCTGGCCGACATAACCGCTGCCGTCGTCTTCCGGCACGGCGGCCTTCGCACGGTGTTCGACCACGCCCAGCACGCCGCCAGGCTTCAGCACATCGAAGAAGCCCTCGAACATGCCCTGCGCCTGGCCGGCCTTGCGCCAGTTGTGCACGTTGCGGAAGGTCAGCACCACATCGGCCGAGCCGGCCGGGCCGAACACCGGCCTGGCCGGGTCGTAGGACACCACGCTGGCTTTGTCGAACTGCGCGGGTGCCGCCGCGAACTTCTGCTGCAGGCCATCGCGGCTGCGCTGCTGGTAGTCGCGTCCCCGGCCCTCGGCGACGGCCTGAGGGTCGACCACGGCGGCGATGTAGGCCCCCTTCCCACGCAGCAACGGAGCAAGGATCTCCGAGTACCAGCCGTTGCCCGGCGTGATTTCCACCACGGTCTGGCCGGGCTGCACGCCGAAGAAGGCGAGCGTCTGCGCCGGATGGCGATACACGTCGCGCGCGACGTTGGCCGGGTCGCGTCCGGCGGCCTTCACCGCTGCCTCGACGGCTGGGCTGACCTCGGCGGCGGCTGTCGCCGCTACCGGATTCGGGGACGCGGGCGACAGCGCCCATGCTGGCGCCGCCAGCAGCGAGGCGGACACGGCGAACATACAGGCGCGTTGCAGCGAGGCAGCTTTCATCGTCGTCGTTCCAGTGGAAGATGCCGCGAGCCTAGCAGCCAAGGCGCCACGAGTGTTCATAAAATGTTAGCCACGCGACGCCTGCGGAACGCTGTTTTGTGTCCACTGCCGCATACCGGCCGCATCGCGCGACCTATGCTGTTGCATTCGTTCCCAAGGAGACCCCGACCATGACGGCAACCCGTGAACTGGGCCGTTCCGGCCTGCAGGTCCGCCCCATCGCGTTCGGTGGCAACGTGTTCGGATGGAGCGCCGACGAGAAGACGACGTTCGCCCTGCTCGATGCCTTCGTGGACGCCGGCTTCAACCTGGTGGATACCGCCGATGCCTATTCGGCCTGGGTGCCGGGCAACCAGGGGGGTGAATCGGAAACGCTGATCGGCAGGTGGTTCGCCCACAGTGGCAAGCGCGACAAAGTGATACTGGCCACCAAGGTCGCCAAGTGGGGCGAGCGTCCCGGGCTGTCGGCCGACAACATTGCGGCGGCGGTGGAGGACTCGCTGCGCCGCCTGCAGACCGACGTGATCGATCTGTACCAGGCCCACGAAGACGACGAATCCACGCCGCTGGAATCCACGCTGGCCGCCTTTGCGCGACTGATCGAACAGGGCAAGGTGCGTGCCATCGGCGCGTCCAACTACAGCGGCAGGCGGCTGGCGGACGCGCTGAAGGTCTCGGCCGACTATCACCTGCCACGTTATGAAACGCTGCAGCCGGAGTACAACCTGTACGACCGTTCCAGCTATGAGACCGACCTGGAGCCGGTGGTGCAGCGCGAAGGGCTGGGCGTGATCAGCTATTACTCGCTCGCCAGCGGCTTCCTCAGTGGCAAGTACCGCCGCGCCGAGGATGCGGGCAAGAGCAGCGCGCGCGGCCAGACCGTGGTGGAGCGTTATCTCAATCCACGTGGCGGGCGCATCCTGGAGGCACTGGATGATATCGCCAGCAGGCACAACGCGACGGCCGCGCAGGTCGCGCTGGCATGGCTGATCGCACGCCCTTCGGTCACCGCGCCCATTGTCAGCGCCACCCGCGTGGAGCAGCTGCACGAGCTGCTGGGTGCCGCGAAGCTGGCGCTGGCGCCCGAGGATGTGGCCGAACTGGATGGCGCAAGCGCGGAGGCCTGAGGCAGCGGCGTGCCGCTCGGGCATGCGATGGCCTCAGGACGACGCGACTGGAGAGGCGCCGGAGGGTACAGGCCCATCGCTGCGGGGCTGCAGAAGCTGGCCATCTGCATCATGGATGGGTATCCATGTAAGGCCGTGGCTTTCCAGATGATCGATCAGCTCAAGCAAGGTGTAGGGCACTTCTTCCCGCAGCCCGACGTGCTGGGCAAAGCGCGCCGGGGCGCCTTCCTGGCCTTGCAGCAGATAGCGGCCCTGGCCCTCTCCCCCCGGTGAAAGGGCCAGCGTGCCGATGCGGCCATCGGCATCGTGGTAGATCACATGGCTGGTGAGAAGCGAGAAGCTCTTCGGGTAGAGAAGCACGGTTACACCATGCTCCTTTACATGTATTTCCCTCATTGGAAAGAACAGCAGTTCGTCATTCACCATCTGTACGTCGTGATCCGATATCCCGCACCACGCTGTTTCTTCATTGATGAAAAGCTTATTTGCGCGACTGATGGGCACTCCCATCGAGCGGTCGAAGCCACTCCCCGTGGATGGCTCAGGCCCTGGCTGGAAGCGGCATCCAGAGAATTTCTCGATTCCGGCCACGAGGTCGGGCAGGCTGTCGCTGGAAAAAACATAGCCAGCCTCCTCGTCCGTCACCCTGAAGCTGCCCGCGCTGTCGGCCTGGATCTCCAGGAAACCCGCTTTCACCCCACGGCATGTATCGGCAGCACGGTTAAGGAAATAGGCGATGAAGATCCTTTTCCTTCCGCCCAGTTCGGTCAGCTCCACAAGCTTGAAGCCATTGCGCTCCATCCACTGCGAAGCGTCGATGCGCCGGTGTCGCAGCTGGCGCTCTGGCAGCACCGACATGCTCAATACCGAGTAGATTTCGTCGCTGCCGACCTGCAGCGGTGGCCTGGGGGCATGACGATGCAGCTGGCCGAGACCGCTGTACTTCAGCATGTGGATGTTTCTCGAGGCCCCGGGCAGATCCTGATGGACGGCCAGCAAACGCATCCAGTGGATTCTGTCAGCGTGGTCGGGGGCCCGCGGCGCAAACACCTGTTCAAAATGGGCAGTGGCGTTTTTGCGCACGCAGAATCTGACGTCCATTGCATCGAAACGGTTCTTCTTTACCTGGATCATCGCCTCCGCCGGAACACGGAAACGCACGCAGGCGGGGACGGGACGGGACGGAATTTCCGGCTGGATTACGGGCGGGTTCCCGCCGCAGGCGCGCGGATCACCCCCGCCTGTGCCGGCGTTGGCCGGTTGACAACCGGGTTGGGGATGCGCGGATCGATCCGGCTGCGCCGGACTCTCCTTGCCTGACGCAACACGATGCCTCTGCGCGCGGACTTCGTGCGGAAGGCCCACATCGTGCGGTCTCGCAACGGCGGTACTTTCTTTCTGGCTCTGAGACTTCAGCCCCACCATGTCGGCGATGCCGCGGCTGGAGGTTCTCCCTTCGCCAGAGGAGCTGTCCGCACCTGAAGAACCTGGGTTTCCCGAGGTCACCCTGCGGGACACCGTGAACCCTGGCTTGTTGCTGTTGGCAGCGCCCTTGCCCGAAGCACCGGCGGACGCTGCCTTGGGAGGTTTCGGCGCAGGACCGCCTGCACCCGATCCACGCGCGCTCACCGCTGGCAGCGGCCAGGCGTCACCGGCGAGGGGCGCGTTGCCGTCGTTCGGGCGCATCGCGGTACCGGCCAGGGGAAAGGCAACCGACCATGATGGATCGACAGGACCGCGCGACGCATTCGTTGCGTGCGGGAGAACGGGACCGTCGAGCCGCCTGTGGGCCTGGGGCACAGGCCCCGCGCTGCTGTTGCGCAGGCTCTCCACCACGTTCACGGCGCTGCGCAGATGGCCGAACAGGCGGAGCAGTGCCCTGCCCGCCGCCGTGGCGGGATATGCCGGCGGACCTCCACGTTGCAGCCCGTGCAGCAGGGCAAGGACGGCGATACCGAGGACGATCGCTTCATGATCGCCTGCGGTGGCCCTCCAGCCGGGCAGGAACGCATCCAGGCAGCCGGCCAGCTCACGCAGTATGTCGGCTGGCACGACCGAGGTGATCGGCAGCCTCTGCATCGCCCGCGACAGATCTCCCCGCGATGCAGCCGACAGCGACGAAAACAGCGCATAGGCGGTATGGGGAAGCGCCAGGCCGGGCACCAGCCGGTCAGCGGCCCGCATGATCCGGGAGAGGCCGATCGACGTACCCCAGTTGACCGCTTCCCTGCCCACGCTCTCCAGGATGGCCTGCGCTTCAGCAGCGACCGTACCCGATCCGCCCGGGATCGCCGGCAGCCCGGCGTTGCGGATGGCGTTCGGCGCCCCCGGCAACAGCGGCGACATGACCCGCTGCAGATGGCGCATGACGTTGACCGAAGAGGCCGTGCCGCATGGCATGCACGATGGAGCGGAAGCGGCGACAGGCATGTTGGACGATACAGGCGCTGGGAAGGGATGGCCCGCCCGCCCTTGCAGAAGCGGATGCGCGATGCCATGACCAGCGTGGAGCACCGCTGCCGGCGCGACTATCGAAAATCGCGCGTCGCCAGTCGCCGTGCCGTGCCGTGCCGCTCAGCGGTACCAGGGCTCGCCTGCCAGCGCTTCGGCGAGATGATCGACGAACGAGCGTACCCGCGCCGATACGGCCGTGTTGCGGTAGTACACCGCGTGGATGGCCTGGTGGACATCCAGCGTCTGCGCGGTCAGCACGGTCACCAGCCGACCGTCGGCGCGGTCGCGCTCGGTGACGAAGTCGGACAGGCTGGCGATGCCCACGCCTTCCACCGCCAGCCGGCGCAGTGTTTCGCCACTGGACACGGCGAGGTCCGGACGCACCCGCAGCTGCCCATCGTCGTCGCCGGGCAGCGGCCAGCGGTTCAAGGATTCGGGCTCATTGAAGCCCAGCAGCGTATGCGTGGCCAGCGATGCCGGACTCTCCGGCATCCCGTGCCGCTGCAGGTAATCCGGGCTGGCGACCAGCTGCAGCCGGCTGCGGCCCAGCAGCCGTGCATGCAGCGTGGAATCGGCCAGCGGGCCGATACGGATCGCCACGTCGGTGCGCCGCTCCAGCAGATCGATGTAGCGCTCGGAACTGTTCAACTCCAGCGCGACCTCGGGGAAGCGGTGTCGGTACCCGGCCACCCGCGGCACGATCACATGCAGCACGAACGGCATCGCGGCATCCACCCGCAGCCGCCCGGCCGGCCGCTGGCGACGCAGCGCGATGTCTTCCTCGGCCGATTCCACCGCATCGACGATCTGCCGCGCGCGCTGCACGAAGGCCTTGCCCTCGGCGGTCAGGTGCAGCCGGCGGGTGGTGCGGGTCAGCAGCGTGGTCCCGAGTTTTTCCTCCAGCCGGGCCAGCGCGCGGCTGATGCCGGACGGGGTCTGGCCGAGCTGCTCGGCGGCCGCGCTGAGGGTGCCGCTGTCGATCACCGCCAGCAGCGCCTGCATTTCATCGAGCGTGGTCTTCATGGCGCCATTATTGACCATAAGGCAATAGTCATTGGCGTGAAGACTACTGTTTCGGCAAAGATCGACCGCGCAGACTGCGCACCTCCCTTCCTTCCGGACGCTGTCATGATCCGTGGCATTCCCCTCGCCCTGCTGGCACTGACCCTGGGCGCATTCGCGATCGGTACCACCGAGTTCGTCATCGTCGGCCTGATCCCGACCATCGCCGCCGACCTGCAGGTGAGCCTGCCATCGGCCGGCCTGCTGGTTTCGCTGTATGCGCTGGGCGTGGCGATCGGTGCCCCGGTGCTGACCGCGCTGACCGGCCGCGTGCCGCGAAAGACGCTGCTGGTCGCGCTGATGCTGCTGTTCACGCTCGGCAATGTGGTCGCGTGGATGGCGCCGGGCTACGGCTCGCTGATCGTCGCGCGCATCCTCACCGGCCTGGCGCACGGTGTGTTCTTCTCGATCGGCTCGATCATCGCCACCTCGGTGGTGCCCAGGGAGAAGGCGGCCAGCGCCATCGCGATCATGTTCACCGGCCTGACCGTGGCGCTGGTGACCGGGGTGCCGCTGGGCACCTTCATCGGCCAGCATCTGGGCTGGCGTGCCACCTTCCTGGCGGTGGCCGGGCTGGGCGTGCTTGCCCTGCTGGGCAGCCTGTTGTTCGTACCGCGCAGCGTGCCGCAGAGTGCGCCGGCCAGCTTCCGCCAGCAGCTTTCGGTGCTGGCCCAGCCGCGCCTGCTGCTGGTGTATGCGATGACCGCGCTGGGCTATGGCGGCACCTTCCTGGCCTTTACCTATCTCACCCCAATCCTGCAGGACGTCACCGGCTTCTCGGCCAACGCGGTCAGCCTGGTGCTGCTGGTGTACGGCGTGTCGGTGGCATTCGGCAACCTGTGGGGCGGCCGCCTGGCCGACCGGCTGGGACCGGTCCCGGCCCTCAAGCGCATCTTCGGACTGCTGGCGCTGGTGCTGTTCGTGCTCACCTTCACCGCCTACAACACCTGGCTGGTGCTGCTGACCGTGCTGGCGCTGGGCGCGGTGGCCTTCGGCAATGTCCCGGGACTGCAGGTCTACGTGGTCAAGCAGGCGCAACGCCATGCACCGCAGGCCACCGACGTGGCCGCGGGACTGAACATCGCCGCGTTCAATGTCGGCATCGCGATGGGTGCTTCGCTGGGCGGACTGGTGGTGGAGCATGCCGGCCTGATGCACACCCCGTGGCTGGGCGCGCTGGTGGTGATGGCCGCGCTCGCGCTGACGGTCTGGAGCGGCCGCCTGGACCGCCGCGACGGCATCGATGAACGTGCCGACGGCATCGCGGTCACTGCCCATTGAAGAAGCCTGCGCGTGCGTGGGTGCAACGCGTCGTTGCCCGCATGCACACCCTGCCTGCCCTACGCTTTCCCCCATCCCCTGCTGGAGTTCTCCCATGACCGTTCCTGCTTTCGGCCTCGGCACGTTCCGCCTCAAGGACCAGATCGTCATCGAGTCGGTGCGCAACGCGCTCGACGTCGGTTACCGCGCCATCGATACCGCACAGATCTACGGCAACGAAGCCGAGGTCGGCCAGGCGATCGCCGACTCCGGCGTGCCACGCGATGACATCTACCTGACCACCAAGGTCTGGATCAGCGAATTCAAGCGCGATGCGCTGTTGGCCAGCCTGCGCACCAGCCTGGACAAGCTGCGCACCGACCACGTGGACCTGGCCCTGATCCACTGGCCATCGCCTGCGGACGCGGTGCCGATGGAGGACTACCTGGCCGCGCTGGCCGAGGCGAAGTCGCTGGGTCTGACCCGGGAAATCGGCATCTCCAACTTCACCATCGCGCAGACCCGCAAGGCGATCGGCATTCTCGGCGCGGGTGAAATCGCCACCAACCAGATCGAGATCCATCCCTTCCTGCAGAACCGCCTGCTGGTACCGTTCCTGCAGGAGCAGGGCATCCATGTCACCGCCTACATGAGCCTGGCCTACGGTGAGGCGGTCAAGGATCCGGTGATCCAGGCCATCGCCGGCCGCCATCAGGCGACCCCGGCCCAGGTGGCGCTGGCATGGGCGCTGCAGCAGGGTTTTTCGGTGATTCCGTCCTCGACCCGGCGGACCAACCTGGCGAGCAACCTGGAAGCCGACGCGCTGCGGTTGAGCGACGAAGACATGGCGCAGATCGCGGCGCTGGACCGTGGCCACCGCCTGGCCAACCCGGAAGGCATCGCGCCGGCCTGGGACTGAGGCGATTGATCCGGTAGCGCCGGACCGCCGGTCGGACGGCCTGCAGTGCAGCGCGTGCCGGCCAGCGGTCGGCACCTACCGCTGCAGCAGCCACGCGCGCAGCGCGGCGCTGACCTCCTCGGGTTTTTCCATCGGCGCCAGGTGGCCGCACCGCGGGATCACCACAAGCCTCGAGTGAGGCGCCAGCGCGTGCATTTCCTCGCTGATCGCCACCGGCGTGATGCGATCGTTCGCACCGCAGACGATCAGCAACGGGTCGCGATATGCCCTCAGCACATCGTGGCCGTCCCTGCGGTCCAGCGCGCTCTGGCGCAGGAACACCTCGGCGCCGAGCCGCGCGGTCATGTCGCGCACGCGCTGCACCAGGGCCTGGTCCTGCAACCGCGATGCGTCGATGTAGCTGCGCATCAGCGTGTTGCCAAAGCCATGGAATACGCCGGGCAGGCGCACGCTGGCCGCCTGCGCGGCCCGCTGCGCGGCGCGTACGGGAGAATCGGCATGGATCGAGGTATCGATCAATGCCAGCTGGCGCACGCGCGCGGGCGCGATACGCACGATGTGCTGGGCAACGAAGCCACCCAGTGAGAATCCCGCCAATGCGAACTGCTCCGGTGCCTGGGCCAGCACCTGCTCGGCCACGGCCTGCATGCTTTCGCCACCGGTCAGGTCGCCGACGCTGCACTCGGCGATGTCGGCCAGCGAATGCACCTGTTGACGCCACAGCTCGGCATCGTTGAGCAGTCCGGGCAACAGCAGCAGGGGAATACGCCCGGTCATTCCGCTCCACCGAGCAGGTCCGGCTGCATCTGCTGCACCGGCAGGGTCACCACCATCACCGTGGAATCGTCCGGATCCAGGCGCGTACCGAAACCCAGGCTCTGGCACATCGCCAGCATGGTGCTGTTCTCGCGCAGCACCTGGCCTTCCACCACATCCAGGCCGAGCCACTTCGCATATTCGATCATGATCGTCATCAGCCGCCAGCCGATGCCATGGCCCTTCAGGTCCGAACGGATCAGGATGCCGTACTCGCCACGGTGGTAGTCCGCGTCGGCATGCAGGCGCACCGCGCCGAGCATCTCGCCGTTGCGTGGATCGATCGCCACCAGGGCGATCGATCGTGCGTAGTCGAGCTGGGTCAGGCGCGCGATGAATTCATGGCTGAAATGCTTGACCGCCTGGAAGAAGCGCAGGCGCAGGTCCTCGTCGGTGACGCGGGCGAAGAACGCGCGGAACAGCGCATCGTCCTCGGGCCGCACGGGGCGCACGAAGGCCGTGCTGCCATCGGACAGGCGCAGTTCGCGCTCCCACTCCTTCGGATACGGGAACACCGCGAAGCGCGGATGGCCGCGGCCCTTGTGCAGGATCCGCGAAGGTGCCACCGCCACGCGCGCATCCAGCGCCAGCACGCCTTCGCGATCGGCCAGCAGCGGATTGATGTCCAGCGTACGGATCTCGGGGATGTCGGCGGCAAGCTGCGCCAGCTTGACCAGCACCAGCGCGACCGCGCGCTCGTCCGCGGCCGGCACGTCGCCGTAGGGCTTGAGGATGCGCGATACGCGTGTGCGGCCGATCAGTTCGTGGGCCAGGCGCAGGTCCAGCGGCGGCAACGCCAGCGCCTTGTCGTTGATCACTTCCACTGCGGTACCGCCACGGCCGAATACGATCACCGGGCCGAACGTGGCGTCGTCGGCGATCCCGGCGATCAGTTCGCGCGCCTTGGTCCGCACGATGGTCGGTTGCACCACCAGGCCATCGATGCGCGCCTGCGGGCGCAGCTCGCGGGCGCGGGCGAGGATCGTCGTGGCCGCCGCCTGCACCGCGGCCAGGGTACCCAGGTTCAGGCGCACGCCGTCCACTTCGGACTTGTGCGCGATGTCCGGCGAAAGGATCTTCAACGTTACCGTCGCGCCCTGCTCCAGCAGCGGTTGCGCCAGTTCCATCGCCTCGTGTGCATCGCGCGCCTGCATCACCGGCGCCGACGGAATGCCATAGGCCTCCAGCAATGCATGCGTGGCCAGCGGATCCAGCCAGCGCTGGCCGGCAGCGAGCGCCGCATCGACCAGCGCGCGCGCAACGCCGGCATCGACCACGAAGTCCTGTGGCAGGCTGGGCGGCGTCTCCATCAGCGCATTCTGCGCATCGCGGTAACGGACCAGGTGCTGGAAGCCGCGCACGGCCTCGGCTTCGGTGGGATAGGTCGGCACGCGTGCGGCGTTGAGGGTGGCGGTCGCGCGTTCGTCGTTGCCCAGCCATACCGCGAACACCGGCTTGTCGCGCTGGTGCCGCGGGCGCTGGCCGAGGGTGCGGGTCAGCGCCTGCGCGGCATCGGCCGAAGAGGTGAACGCGGTGGGGACATTGACCACCAGCAGCGCATCGTTCTCGTTGTCGGCCAGCAGTGCTTCGATCGCCGCGGCATAACGTTCGCCATCGGCATCGACGACGATGTCCACCGGGTTGGCACGCGACCAGCCCTCCGGCAACACCGTGTCCAGTTGCTCGACGGTGGCCGGCGACAGGCCTGCCAGGGTCCCGCGCAGCGCGGCCAGCTGGTCGACCGCAAGCCGGCCGACGCCACCACCATTGCTGAGGATGGCCAGGCGACGGCCCGGGAACGAGCCGAGTCGGCCAAGCGTTTCGGCGGCGGTGAACAGTTCGTCGAGCGCGCCGACCCGCAGCAGGCCGGCGCGGTTGAATGCCGCACCGTAGACATCGTCGGCGCGGGCCAGTGCCTGCACGTGGGTATCGTGGCCCGGCATGATGCGTTCGGCACGCCCGGACCTGACCACCATCACCGGCTTGGAACGTGCCGCGGCGCGCGCGGCCGACATGAACTTGCGCGCATCCTTGATCTGTTCCACGTAGAGCAGGATGGCGCGGGTGCGGTAGTCGGTGGCGAAATAGTCGAGCAGGTCGCCAAAGTCCACGTCCATCGTATCGCCCAGCGACACCACGGCGGAGAAACCGACCGAGCGCGCCACGCCCCACTCCACCAGCGCCGCGGCGATGGCGCTGGACTCGGAAATCAATGCCAGGTCGCCGGCCTGCGGCACGTGCGCGGCGATGCTGGCGTTGAGGCGGGCATGCGGCGCGATGACCCCCAGGCAGTGCGGACCGAGGATGCGCATGCCCCTGGCGCGCGCGCTCGCCTCGACCTCGGCGCCAAGCGAACCTTCGCCTTCGCCAAGGTTCGCGGTCAGGATGATGGCGGCGGCGACGCCGAGCGCGGCGGCTTCGGCGATCACCTGCGGCACGATGCTGGCCGGCGCGGTGACCACGACCAGCCCGGGCACCCAGTCCAGGTCCCTGAGCCGCTTCACCGTGCGCAGGCCATCGATCTCGGCATGGCGCGGGTTGACCCAGGCTACCTTGCCGGCGAACCCCGCGCCGCGCAGGTTGCGCATCACCGCGCGCCCCGCCGACCGCTCGCGCGGACTGCCGCCGATCACGGCCACCGACTGCGGACGGAACACGGACTGCAGGTTGTAGGTACTCATGGGCGTGAACTGTGAAAAAGGGGACGGAGGGGATTAAGTCGTCTGCGCCTGCGCCAGACGCGACTTAATCCCCTCCGTCCCCTTTTTACAGGAAGATCATCGCGGCGATGCTGAAGTAGATCACCAGGCCGGTGACATCGACCAGGGTGGCGACAAAGGGCGCCGAGGCGCTGGCCGGGTCGAAGCCCAGCCGCTTCAGGATGAACGGCAGCATCGAGCCGGACAGCGAGCCGAAGGTGACGATCCCGACCAGCGCGGTGGCCACGGTCAGCGCCAGCAGCAGCCAATGCTCGCCATAGTCGTGCAGGCCCCCCAGCTGCCAGATGACGATGCGGGTCATCGCCAGGACACCAAGGATGGCGCCCAGCACCACCCCGGTCGGCAGTTCGCGCAGTGCCACCTTCCACCAGTCGCGAAGGCGCAGCTCGCGCAGGGCCAGGCTGCGGATCAGCAGCGAGGTCGCCTGCGAACCGGAGTTGCCGCCCGAACTCATGATCAGCGGAATGAACAGGGTCAACACCACCGCGCGCGCCAGTTCGTCCTCGTAATGCTGCATCGCGCTGGCGGTCAGCATCTCACCCACGAACAGCACGCTCAGCCAGCCAGCGCGCTTGCGCAGCATCTCGAAGAAGCCGATCTGCATGTAGGGCTTCTCCAGTGCCTCCATGCCGCCGAACTTGTGCGCGTCTTCGGTGGATTCCTCGATCAGCGCGTCGAGGATGTCGTCCACCGTGACGATGCCCAGCATGCGCTGCTGCGCGTCCACCACCGGAATCGCCAGCAGGTCGTGGCGGCGGATCAGCTGCGCGACTTCCTCCTGGTCCATCTGCGCATCCACCGTCACCGGCGGATTGACCTGCGCCACCGACAGGATGGAGGCTTCGGCCAGGCCGGTGATCAGCCGCCGCATGGTCACCACCTGCACCAGCTGGCGGCTGGCGGGATCGAGCACGTAGATCGCGTAGACCGTTTCGCGGCTGCGTTCGACTTCGCGGATGTGCTGCAGGGTCTGGCCGACGGTCCAGTCCGCCGGCACGCTGACGAACTCGGTGGTCATCAACGCGCCGGCGGTATCCGGTGGGTAGTCCAGCAGCGACTGGATGACCTGACGCGCTTCGCTGCCGACCAGCGGCAGCAGGCGGGCGCGCTCGTCCTCGTCCAGCTCATGGACGATGTCCGCCGCGCGATCGTCGGCCATCAGGCCGAGCAGCGCGGCTGCACGGGCCGGCCGCAGCAGTGCCAGCAGCGCACCGGCGCGCTGCAGTTCCGGCGCTTCGAGCATCTTCACCGCGCGCGGCAAGGGCAGCGCGGCCAGGACCTCGGCGGCCGCGTGCAGGCCGCGGTTGTTGAGGTACTCCACCGCATCGGCGGTGTTCAGGCTGGCCAAGGGTGCGGCCAAGGCCGCTGCATGCGCGGCAGGGCGCAGCATCTGCTTCTGGTTCATCGTGGTTCGCCTTCGTCGGTGCAAGCGCAACGCCAACGCGGGCAAACCGTCCCGTGTCAGGCGGTGGCCGTCGCTGGCGTCGAACGAGGTCGACTTCTACTGTCGCTGGACATGGGGTTGGGTTCCGGAAAGAGTTGGAAGCGCCGCGAAGGCGGAGGTATCGTGCCTGCCGCGGGCTTTCCACCACCGGCGTACCGGTAGCGGGGGGCGAGGATGGACCTGTTGGCCCGGGCGGTCAACCCCGTGCGGGACGCTGTAACGCCGCGCCGGCCAGCGGCCGGCATCCGCCTCAGCCGTTGTCGCGAAGAAAACGCGCCATTGACGACACGCCAGGGACACGCGGCTCGAACTCGCCGGCGACGTCGATGAAACCGCGCATCACCGCGATCTCGCGCGGGCTGCGGTTGAGCGTATCGCGCGCTTCCGGATCCGCGCCGGCACGCAGCAGGCACTGGACCAGCAATGGCAGCCCGTGCAGCGCGGCCAGGTGCAACGGGCCGAAACCCCGCGGATCGCGTACCTCCAGCGATACCTCTTCATCGAGCAGCCGTTCCACGCCGGCCAGTACCACCTGCTCGTCGCAGGCGGTTCCCGGTTCGGCGCGCGCACCCAGCAGCAGCAGCAGCGGCGTCACCGCGCCGGCGGCCGGCGTGTCCGGTTCGGCGCCGGCCAGCAGCAGCGTATCGAGCAGCGCAAGCAGCCGCGAGCGGTCACGCGCGGAGAAACCATACAGCGCCGCGCAGTGCAGGGGACCCAACTGCTGGGCATCGCTGGCGTTGATATCGGCGCCGGCGCTCAGCAACCGCGCGACGATGTCCGGCAGGCCCAGCGCGGAGGCCAGCATCACCACCGTCACGCCTCCCGGCAGGCGATGCTCCAGGGGGACGCCCGCGTCCAGCAGCGCCGAGACGATATCCATCTGGCGCATGCTGACCGCCGCCGACAACGGCGTTGCGCCGCTGGCCGATGCACGCTGCGGATCAGCATTGCGCGCCAGCAGCAGGTCGACGACCGCCAGATGGCCGCCACCGGCCGCGCGCAGCAGCGCGGTGCAGCCTTGTGCATCCACCGCGTCGACCGCGAAACCGAGGTCGACCAGGCGCCGCACCGCATCCACGTCGCCGGCCATCGCCGCGGCGGGCAGGTCGGCCTCGCGCAGGGTGCGCCGCGGCAATGGCCACACCCGCCAGTCCAGCCAGTCGGCAAGGTCGCGGCGGCCACTGGCCAACGCCACGCCGAGCGGCGTCTGGCCATCGGCGGCACGCGCTTCAGGCGAAGCGCCGCTGCATACCAGCAGCTTCAGCGCGGCTTCTCGACCCAGCGCGGTGGCCAGGTGCAGCGCCGTCATGCCGTGGCTGTCACGCGCTTCGCGATCGATGCCGAGCGACAGCAACGACTGCTGCAACCGCAGCCAGCCCAGGCGCACCGCCAGCGACAGTGGCGGATCGCCGGCCGGCGACGGCGCGAACGGATCGGCACCGCGTTCCAGCAGTTCCAGCGCCAGTTGTTCCAGTCCACGGCTGGCGTGCTCATGCTGCGCGCAGGCCGCCAGCAGGCGTGCCAGGCCACCGCTGCCGGCAGGCGATACGCCATGTTCGAGCAGGGCCTGCAGTGCCGGCACCGCATCCACGCCACGCGCCAGCAGCGCGAACATCGGCGTGTCGCCGCAGGCGTCGAGGACATCGGCCTGGGCACCATGCCGCAGCAGCCAGGTGACCGCGCGCGGATCCAGCGCCAGTTCGGGATCATGCAGCAGACCGCCCAGCTCTTCGGGCTGGCACAGCCGTGCGATGGCGCCCATGCCGGCCAGATTGCCGAAGCCCAGGGCCTCGCGCAGCAGCACCAGCGGTGGCCGGTCCGGCAACAGGGCATGTCCGGCCTGGGCATCGTCGCCGCCTGCCAACAGGCCGTCGCTGACCGCCGCCGGCAGCGGGTACGCCGGATCGAGCATCGCCACGATCGCCCAGCGCCCGGCTTCGGCGGCGCTGTCCACGGCGCGACGCGCCAGCGGATCGTCCAGGTCCACGGCGATGCCGAGGTCCAGCAGGCGGCGCACCAGCAGCGGCGGCACATCATCGGCCATCGCCGCCAGCAGCAGCGCGTTGCGGCCCTCGCCGTCCACCGCGGCCAGGTCCGGCGTGTGCACGAGCAGGTGTTCGACCACCGCCGCGCGGCCACCGGCAGCAGCCTCCAGCAGCGGTGTACGGCCGCGCGCATCGCGCGCTTCCAGGTTGGCGCCGGCGGCCAGCAGCGCATCGATGATGCCGACGTGGCCGGCCTGCGCGGCTTCATGCAGCGCGCTGCGTCGCTGGCGGTCGCGCGCATCGGCGCGTGCCTTGTGCTTGAGCAGCAGCTGCACGCCGGCCGGATCGTCGTCTTCGGTGGCAGCGGCCGCCAGCAGCACCGGGGTGCCTTCCGGCGGCTCGGTGCGCGCGCCCCGCTCGAGCAGGAAGCGCGCCAGACGCCAGTTGCCGACCTGGCAGGCCACCGCCAGCGCCGACCAGCCATCATTGTTCAGGGCATCGATCTCGGCGGCGGCATCGCGCAGCAGCGCTGCCACACCCGGATCGGAGCTGCGTGCCGCGTGGTGCAGCGGCGTGTTGCCGTCGGCATCGGTGGCGCGCGAATCGGCACCATTGGCAAGCAGGGTCATGACCGCTTCGGGCCGCCCATGCCAGCTGTCACGGGTCGCCGCCAGCAGCGGGGTCATGCCCCGGTGCGGCGCATTGACGTCCACGCCGCGGGCGATCAGCTCGCGCAGCAGGCGCAGGTCCGGAAGCACCGCGGCCAGCACCGGCAGGTTGCGCTGGTCGCGCCATTGCGGGTCCGGCAGCGCATGCGGATCGGCACCGGCCTGCAACAGCTGCAGCGCGCGGTCGATGCGCCCATGGAGGGCAGCTTCGTACAACGCCGGCGTCAGGGCGTCGGCCGCCAGCGGCTCCAGCGGCGCGGCGTCCTCGGCCGTGCCTGCGGCATCGTGCGCCTGCCAGACCGGACGGAATCCGCTGTCGTCCGCGCTGCCGCCGGCCATCGGCGCCAGCGCCGGGACGCCCGCCGGGGGCACCCGCTGCAGCAGGAAATGCAGCAGCGGAGAGAGCAGCACGGTGGCGACCACAGCCGGCCAGCGCATCGCGGCCGGTAGCAGGCCCGGCCATGCCGGCAGCACCACCAGCGCGCACGCCGCCAGGACCAGCGACGCCACCAGCAGGCCGCGCCACGCGCCAGGATCGCGCCCGGCCAGCCCTGCCGCATGCCGCTGCAGGCCACCGGCGAGACGTTCGACGTCGCTCCACAGCGGCCATGTCCGCCACACCGCCAGCAGGCCGGCACCGAGCAGCACCGCCAGGCCCATCACCGCGGCAAGGCTTCCACTTTCGCGCAGCGCTGCCAGTGGCCAGGCCATCAGCAACGCCAGCAACACCGGCCCGGCCGACCACAGTGCCAGCAGCGCCGGGACTTCCTCGCGCATGACCTGGGGCAGCGGACGTGGCGCACGCGTGCGCCGCAGCCAGGAAACGCCCAGCGCGAACGCCGGCTGCGCCAGCGCGGCCAGCATCGCACCGGGCACGCCACCCAGCGCCGTACCGAGCGCAAGCAGCGCCCCCAGCGTGAAGGCGGCCTGGGCCATGCGGGGCTGCGGATCAGTCATTGTGGCGCGGCATCAGGCTGGTCACGCTCGGCGGCACCTGCAGATAGAACCCACGCTCCGCCAGCTCGGCGCGCACCGTTGCCGCGTCCGCCCGCGCGAGCCGACGGTCCCCGGTGAGCGCGACTTCGAGGACCAGCTGCAGGGTACCCAGCGAGGCGGCCAACGGCGCCGGCAATACCCCGAAGGCATCACGCTCGGCGAGATAGACGTAGGTGTCGTCCTTTCGTTGGCTCTTGTAGACGTAAGCTTGCATGCTTCCAGGTTTTACCCTTCAAAGCATGATTGTGTCGGAATACCGTCACCGGCGGAAGGCGTCATCGCGCGCGGGAGGCCGGGTCCGCGCCGACACCATGCAGGCAGTTCATCATTGTGTTCGCCGCGTTCAGGCGCCGGTGCGCGGGTAACGGCCGAATACCAGCGAAGTATTGATGCCACCGAAGGCGAAATTGTTGCTCGCCACGTGGTCCACCTGCAGCGTGCGGCCATCGCCACGGATGTGGTCGAGCGGGGCACAGCGCGGGTCCACGTCGACCAGGTTGAGGGTCGGCGCGAACCAGCCCTGACGCATCATTTCGATGCTCATCCAGGCCTCGAACGCGCCGCAGGCCCCCAGCATGTGGCCGACATAGCCCTTCAGCGTGCTGACCGGCACCGTGTCGCCGAACACCTGCGCGGTCGCCTGGCTTTCGGCGATGTCGCCATGCTCGGTGGCCGTGCCGTGGGCGTTGACGTAGCCGATCCGCGAGGGTGCCAGGCCAGCGTCGTCCAGGGCCAGCTGCATGGCGCGCGCCATGGTCGGGCTGCTCGGCTGGGTGACATGCTGGCCGTCGCTGTTGCTGCCATATCCCAGCACCTCGGCCAGGATCGGCGCGCCGCGGCCCAGCGCATGCTCCAGCTCTTCCAGGACCAGGGTGCAGGCACCTTCGCCCAGCACCAGGCCATCACGCGCGGCATCGAACGGGCGCGGCGTGGACGCTGGGTCCTCGTTGCGGACGCTGGTGGCGTACAGGGTGTCGAACACCGCCGCAGCGGTGGCGTCCAGCTGCTCCGCGCCGCCGGCGAGCATGACCACCTGCCGGCCCGCGCGAAGGGTTTCATACGCTTCGCCGATGCCCTGGCTGCCGGACGTGCACGCACTGGAGGTGGTATGGACGCGCCCGCTCAGGCCGAAGAACACACCGATGTTCACCGCCGCGGTATGGCTCATCATCTTCAGGTAGGTGGTGGCGGTGATGCCTTCGGTGGTGAAGCTGTTGAGCATCCTTCCGAACTCGCCCATCGCTTCGTGGCTGCCGGCGGACGAGCCGTAGGACACGCCGGTACGCCCATCGCGCAGCACCGGATGGTCCAGCAGGCCGGCCTGCTGCAGGGCCAGTTCGCTGGCGCGTACCGCCATCAACGCCACCCGGCCCATGGAGCGGGTGGTCTTGCGGTTGTAGTGCGGCGGCAGCTCGAACGGCAGGGCCGGGGCGGCCAGGCGGGTGTTCAGGCCGGCATAGGCATCCCACTCCGGCATGGTCCGCACGGCATTGCGCAGCGTGCGCAGGCGCGCGTGGATGGTGGGCCAGTCGTGTCCCAGCGGGCTGATGGCCGCCGCGCCGGTGACCACCACGCGGCGCCCTTCGCGCGCCATCAGACCATGCCTCCGTTGACCGAGATCACCTGGCGGGTGATGTACCCGGCGGCATCGGAAAGCAGGAAAGCCACGGTGGCGGCGACCTCGTCAGGGGTACCCACGCGTCCTGCCGGAATCATCTTCAGGGCGTGTTCGACCACCTGCGGCTCCAGCATCTCGGTATCGATCAGCCCCGGCGCCACGCAGTTGACGGTGATGCGGCGGCTTGCCAGTTCCAGCGCCAGCGCCTTGGTGGCGCCGATGATGCCGGCCTTGGCGGCGCTGTAATTCACCTGCCCGCGGTTGCCGACCAGTCCGGACACCGATGCGAGAGTCACGATGCGTCCCGGCTGGCGGCGCCGCACCATCGGCATCACCAGCGGGTGCAGCACGTTGTAGAAGCCATCCAGGTTGGTATGCACCACCTGGTCCCAATCGGCGTCGGACAACGCGGGAAACGCACCATCGCGCGCGATGCCGGCATTGCAGACCACCCCGTAATACGCACCGTGCGCTTCCACGTCGGCGTCCAGGGCCGCACGCGCCGCCCCACGATCAGCCACATCGAAGGCCAGCACGCGTGCCTGCCGTCCCATCGCGACGATCTCATCCACGACCGCCCGCGCTTCGTCGATGCGGCTGCGGCAATGCACCACCACGTCGAAGCCATCGCGCGCGGCACGCAACGCGATCGCCCTGCCGATGCCACGGCTGGCACCGGTCACCAGTACGCTGCCTGCTGCTGTCATGCCTGTCCACTCTCCAGATAGGCCCGGGCGTCAGCCGGTTCGAACACCGACACGTTCGCCTCCACCCATGTTTCACCGTCCGCCTCGATGCGACAGGCGAACATCCCCAGCCCATTGTCGCCCATCAGCTCCCGCCGTGCGTGCACCAGCAGCCGCGTGCCGCTGGGAAACAGCGGTCGCGTGCTGCTGTAACGGCGGCTGCCGAGCAGGAAACCCAGCCGCGGCGGCCGTCCCTCGCGACGTGCGCGGCAGCCGGCCCAGGCGGCGATGGCCTGGGCCATGTATTCGATGCCGATCCAGGCCGGCACGCCGCCCGGGCCAACGAACACGCCATCGGCCGGCACCACCAGCGCCGCCTCGATGCAGTCTTCGTCCCAGTGCAGCACTTCGTCGAGCAGGCAGGCACTGCCGCGATGCGGCACCACGTCTTCGATCGCAGGCATCGCTGGACTCCTCATGGCCGTTCCAGCGCCAGCACCGCGTTGCTGCCACCGAACGCGAACGAACTGCTCAGCACCCGTCGCAGGCCTTCGCCGGCATGGCTGCCCGGCGTGGCCAGGGCAAGCGCGGGCAGCTCCGGATCGGCTTCGCCATCCCACCAGTGCGGCGGCAGTCGCTGGTCGGGATTGTCGATCATCGCGATCCAGCACAGCGCCGCTTCCACGGCACCGGCGGCTCCCAGCGCATGTCCGGTCAGCGGTTTGGTGGAGCTGACCGGTACCGAGGTGCCCAGCACTTCGGCGACCGCACGCGCTTCCATGGCATCGTTGTGGCGCGTCGCGGTGCCGTGCAGGTTGAGGTAATCCACTTCGTCCGGTGCCCAGCCGGCGCGCTGCAGCGCCTGGCGCATGGCCGACATGGCACCGGCACCACTGGGATCCGGCGCCGACATGTGATGGGCATCGGCACTCTCGCCCCATCCCGCCAGGCGGACCGGCCCAGGTTCGCGGGTAAGCAGGAACAGCGCCGCGCCTTCACCGATGTTGATGCCGCAGCGATGCCGCGAAAACGGCAGGCAGCGGCGTGCGGACACCGATTCCAGCGCCTGGAAACCGGCCACCGTGAACCGGCACAGCGAATCGGCACCACCGGCGATGACCGCATCCACGATGCCGGCGCGCAGCAGCCGGGCACCGGAAGCCAGTGCCTTGGCGCTGGAAGAACATGCCGTGGACAGCGTCCACGCCGGTCCCGTCGCGCCGCTGCGATGGCGCACGAAGTCTGCCGCGCTGCCCATTTCCTGCTGTCCATAGGCGAATCCGCGTGGCCAGCGGCCTTCGTGGGCAAGAACACGCAGCGCCGGTTCGGTTTCACCGATACCGGAGGTGCTGGTGCCGACCACGACAGCGACGCGCCCGGCCCCATGACGCGCGATGGCGGCCTGCACGGGACGCGCGATCTGCTGCAGCGCGATGTCCAGCAGTGCGTTGTTGCGCCCGCGCAGCGCGATCGGCAGGTCGGCCAGGTCCGGCAGTTGTGCATGCACGCGGCCCAGCGCCAGCGTATGCCCCGGCAGCACGTCGTCGCACGGGGAAAGTCCACCAGGCGCTTCAGCGAACAGGCCCTGCGCGACCTGCGTGCGGCCCGCGCCCAGCGCACACACCACGCCCAGCTCGTTGAGGTACACCGGATGGCTCACGGGAACGACGGCTCCGGGATGGCGGATCGGATCTGCAGCGAGTATCCCTCGGCCAGGTTGTCCAGCTCCAGCGTTCCATCGGCATCGCGACGCAGGCGCAGTGCGTCCTGGCCGTTGTGGTGCAGGCGGCGCAGCTCGCCATCGTCGTCCACCTGCCAGCCGGCCGGCAGCGCGGCGGCGATGGCTGCGGTCGGCCACAGCGCGAACTGCAGGTCGTCCAGCACCCGCCCGGCGCGTACCTGACGTGGCAGCCATGGCGCGCGCTGCTCCTGCAGCCGCTGACCGTCCCACTGGACACGGAAACCGGTCTGGCCCATCGCCTGCACGACCAGTTGGACCTGTCCGGCGTCGGCTTCCAGCAACGCGTCCATATCCCGCTCCACATGGCCGAAACGGAAGTGCAGCTGCTGCTGCAGCGCAAGTGGCCCAGGCAGGCTGCCCGGCGACAGGCGCAGCGGTGGCAGCTCGACCGCCGCACGCGGACGCTGTCCGGCACAGGCGGCCGACAGCAGGGCCAGCAGCAGCAACGCGGCACGAACGGTGTACTTCATGGCAATGCGTCTCATGGATGCTCCGTCGGTGGGTCCGCAGCGGCCGGCCGGAACAGCGGGGACAGCAGCCAGACCAGGCCGATGCCCAGCAGCAGGGTCAGGCCGAAGGCGCGCAGCGCCGGCGTCGCCGACAGGCCGAGCAGGCCGAACGACAGCCAGGTGCTGGCCGCGCCGACGCATACCGCCAGCCATGCGCTGGGGTCGCCACGATGTTCCAGCAGAAAGATGCCGTAATCGATGCCCATGCCCAGCAGCAGCATCAGCGCCAGCACGTTGAACAGCTGCAGCGGCTGCCCGAGCACGCCGAGCACGGACAGGGTCAGCAGGCCGGCGACCAGCGTGGGCGCAAGCACGCGCCAGGCCTGGCGGCGATATCGCCACCACAGGGCGGCGAACACCAGCACGATGCCAGCCAGCAGCATGCCGCTCATCAGGGTGCGGTAATGGCCGAGCAGGCGCGAAAAATCATCGGTGCGGTCCACCCAGCGCACGCCGGGCAGGCCATCGGACGCGCTGCGCAGGTCGCGCATTGCATCCGGACGCGACTGGTCATCGACCATCACCACGCTGGCCATGCCGCCGCCCACCCTGCCCAGCCACAGATGACGGAACGGCAGCGATGCAGGAGACGCCAGGAACGACCCGATGTCCATCGTGCCTTCGGCGAAGGCGGGCCGCTGCAGCGTTTCGCCGCTGACATCGGACACCGCCTGCAGCACCGACGACTCCACGCGCGCGGTCAACATGGCATCTGCCTGCTGCTGGCGTGCCGACGGCAGCCAGTCGCTGATCGCGCGATGACCACCGATCCGCTGCTGGTGTTCCAGCGCGCGCAGCCGGGCGGTCAGCGCTTCTTCGCGCTGCAGCAGTTCGGCGGCATCCTCGCCCTGCACCAGATAGAACTGGGCCGGACTGGGCATGCCAAGCAGCTGCGAGATACGGATCTGTTCGGCCATCAGCCGGGGCGGCGAGGACTGCAGGCTGCGCAGGTCATCATCCACGCGCAGCTGCGGCAGGCCCACCGCCGTCATCACCACGACCCCGGCCAGGAACAGCATGAGGGGACGCCGCCCGTGCACGCGCGGCCAGCGCCGCAGCGTGCCACCCAGCCACTGCGAAAAGCGCGTCTGCCGCAGCTGTCCGCCATCCAGCCAGGGAAACCACAGGATGACGGTGACGAACGCCGCAGCCAGGCCCACCACCGAAAACAGCGCCATCTGCCGCAGGCCGGGAAACGGCGCCATGGCCAGTGCAAGGTAGGCCAGCGCACTGGTCAGCAGGGCCAGCCACAGGCCCGGCAGCAGATGGCGCAGCAAGGTCCAGCGGCTGGTGCGGGGTTCGGCCTGGCGCGAGGCGAACCAGTGGATGCCATAGTCCTCGGCCACGCCCACCAGCGAGGCGCCGAACACCAGGGTCAGCAGGTGCACCTTGCCGAACACCAGCACGGTGGCCGCCAGGGCGACGCCGCAGCCGACCAGCAACGAGACCCCCACCAGCAGGATCGGGCGCAGCGAACGGAACGCCAGCCACACCAGCAGCAGCACCGCCGCCAGCGAGCCCCAGCCGATGGTGTTGATTTCGCGGTTGGCCTGTACGGCTGCCGCTTCGGCATGCAAGGGCACCCCTGCGTGCAGGATCTCCAGCGCCGGCACATCCTTGGTCGCGGCACGCCCGGCGCGTTCCAGCAGGCTTGCGATGCGGGGTTCGCCGTCCAGCTGGAAGGCCGGATCACGCGTATCGAAACGCAGTACGGCCCAGTGCCGCCCGTCCGCTTCCAGCAGGCCATCGTCGCCCAGGCGCAGCCCGGCCGCGCGTGCCTGCTGCTGCCACCATCCGGGCCACAGCGACAATGGATCCTGCAGCCACCCGGTCAGCCGCGGCGCACCCATCGGGCCATACAGCGTACCCAGCGCTTCGTCGGCCAGCACTTCCGGCGCAGCCTGCTGCAGGCGCTCGCGCTGTGCGGGCGTCAACAGGCGATCCCGGTAAGGCGCATAGAAATCACGCGCCTGTTCGAACCACCCCTGCAGGGCACCGGCCGGGCGCAGCAGCGGGCCGTCGGGATCGGCGGCAAGCGCAGCGGCAAATGCCTGTCCGGCATGCTGTGCGGCGCGGGCATCGGTACTGCCCAGCAGCACGACGACTTCGCGCGAGCCGCCATCGGCGATACGCCGGGTGACATCCGACAACAGGCGATCATTGGCGTCCTGCGGCAGCATCGCCAGGATATCGGTATCGATCGGCGGCTCGGTGCTCCACTGGCGTGCCTGCTGGATGCCCAGCACCAGCAGCAGTACCAGCCATGCCAGCGCCAGGACGCGCCACGCGCGGTGCGGCGGCGACGCGGGCGACGGAATGCCTTCGCCGGACTGCTCAGTCAAGGCGCGCGGCCTCGTCAGTGGCCAGCGTGGCCGGCGCTTCGGTCAGGACCGAGAACGTGATCAGCGTGCGGTCGTGGCCGGCTTCGATGATGTCCACCTGGCGAACGTAACGGTCGCCACGCAATGTCAGCGAGGCGAAGGCCCTGGCCAGCACCGGCGACTTCGGTGTCAGGCGCAGTATCCAGCCCTGCCCTTCGCGCGTGGCGGACACGTTGAACTGCGCCGACAGCGCCTGTACGTCGCCGCTCATCAATGCGAACAGGATGGCGTTGACCGAACGCAGCGCCGGCTGCTCGCGTGCATCCAGCTCCACGCGCGTGCTGCCATCGCGCTGCCGGCTGAGGATGCGGTCGGCGGTGACCACCATTTCCGCCGGGAACGGCTTGAGCGTGGACCAGATGACGCCGCGGCCGCGCGCGACCACGAAACGCCCCTGCGAACGCAGCGGATTACGGAAGCCACTGACCTGCTTTTCCTGGGTGAACTCACCGCGCAGCACGGCCGGGCGGGCAACCTCGCGGGTGATCGATTCCACGGTGGTTTCCGCCGCAGCGGCGGGCGCGACCACGCCGCAGGCCAGCATCAGCGCCAGCAACGACGCGCGGAGGTGACAGGACAGGATCATGGTGCGGGCACTCCCAGCTTCTGCCACAGGATGGGCGGACATACGTACTGCATCTCCCCTGTATCGGCGGCAACGGCGACCTGGATGGTGTGGGCGCGGGTCAACCGCTCGCCATGCGTGGCGTCGAAGATCTCGTAATCGATCTTCAGGCGGTTCTCCCATTCGACGATCCGTGCACGGACCCGCAACGCCTGCTGGAAGCGCAGCGGACGGATGTACTTCACGCGCGCATCGACCACCGGCCACAGGTAACCGGATGCCTGCATGTCCGGGTAGTCGTAACCATGGCGCTGCAGCAGCGCGCAGCGTGCGATCTCGAAATACTTGAAGTAGTTGCCATGCCAGACCACCTGCATCGGATCGCAGTCGTGGAAGGCCGGCGTCAGCGCGATCTCCGCGATGAGCTCATCGTTCTTCATACAGGTCCCAGCATGTGTCGCGGATGGCATCGAGCAAGGTGCGCAGGTCGCCATCCAGTGCACGGTCTTCCTCCACCAGCGCGATGCGCTGCTGCAGGTCTTCGTACATTTCGGCCAACGCTCCCTGCACGACCGCCTCCATGCCCAACTGCGCGCGCAGCGCCAGCCCCTGGCGCGCGGCGATCAGCATGGCGGCGGCCACCTGCTCCACCAGTTCGATCACGCGCAGGCAGTCGCGCGCGGCGATGGTGCCCATGCTGACCTTGTCCTGGTTGTGGCACTCGGTGGAACGGGAAAACACCGAGGCCGGCAGGGTGTTCTTCAATGCTTCGGCGGTCCATGCCGACACGCTGATCTGCAGCGCCTTCAGGCCATGGTTGATGGCCGCGCGCGGGCCGCTGGCGGCCGACAGGTTGGCCGGCAGGCCATGGCTGTAACGCGCATCCACCAGCAGGGCCAGCTGGCGATCGAGCAGGTCGGCGATGTTGGCCACGGTGTTCTTCAGCGTGTCCATCGCCAGCGCTATGTGGCCGCCATAGAAGTGGCCGCCATGCAGCACCCGCTCGCCATCCGGGTCGATCAGCGGGTTGTCGTTGGCGCTGTTGAGTTCGGTTTCGATCAGCTGGCGCAGGAACGGCAGGGTGTCTTCCAGCACGCCGATGACGTGCGGCGCGCAGCGCAGCGAATAACGATCCTGCAGGCGCTGGGCGTTGCGTGGCGGACGTTCGCTGTGCAGGTCCTGGCGCAGCCGCGCGGCGATCCGCGCCTGCCCGGGGTGCGGCTTGGCCGCGAACAGGGTTGCGTCGAAATGATGCGCGTTGCCGTCGCTGGCCAGCACATTGAACGCGGTCAACCGCGTGGCGAGCCGGCACAGGTAATCCGCACGGCTCCACGCCAGGCAGGCCAGGCCGGTCATCACCGCAGTGCCGTTCATCAACGCCAGGCCTTCCTTCGGCCGCAGCCGCAGCGGCACCATGCCGATGCGCGGCAGCACATCCGCCGCGGGCTGCACGCGTCCTTCATGCAGCACCTCGCGCTCGCCACACAGCACGGCGGCCACGTAGGACAGCGGAGTCAGATCACCGCTGGCGCCTACCGAGCCTTCGGCCGGAATACGCGGCAGAACATCGTGCCGGAGCAGCGTCGCCAGCCCTTCCAGCAACGCCAGGCTGACCCCCGACATGCCCTGTGACAGCGAAGCGAGCCGTGCGGCCAGCACCGCGCGCGTTTCCGGTGCATCCAGGAAGCGCCCCAGTCCACAACCGTGGTAGGTGTACAGATGGTGCGGCAGCTCGGCGACCAGCGCCGGCGGGATGGCGACCGTGCAGGAATCCCCGTACCCGGTGGTGACACCGTAGACCACGCCGTCTTCCTGCAGCAGGCGATCGAGGAAATCCGCACCGTGCTGGATGCGCGCGCGGAAGGCAGGGTCGTCGTTGAGCGCGGCCACGCGCTGGCCATTCGCCACGCCGACGACGTCTTCGATGGTCAATGCACCTGCGCCGAAACGGCAGGCGGAGCTTGCTTCAGTCGGCATGCGGTGCCTGGTCCCAGAATGGAAAGAAGTTGAACCAATCCAGCGGCGACTGTGCCAGCTGGCGTTCCAGCCAATGCGCGTAGCGCTGGGCGTGACCGGCAAGCGCGGCTTCGCGATCGCCGCGTGGCAGCTCGATGCGCTCTGCGAACAGATCGAAGCGCACGGTATAGCCATCGCCGTGGTGCAGGCACGAGAGCGTATAGACCGGGCATCCCAGCGCGGCCCCCAGCACGTAGGCACCGACCGGAAACGGCGCGCTGTGGCCGAGGAAACGCGCGTGCACCACGCGGGCGCTGCGCACCGGCACGCGGTCGCCGACGATGGCGACGAAACCGCCTTCGGCCACCTTGCGGCCAAGCGCCATCGCCATTGCCGGACCGATCTCGGTCACCTGCAGCAGCTCCACCGACGCCAGCGGGTCCAGCCGTTCCAGCAGGCTGTTGAAGCGCTGCGCGTGGCGCGTGTGCACCAGCACGGTCAGGCGCAGCCCCGGCACCTTTTCGGCCAGCACCTGGCACAGCTCCAGGCAGCCCACGTGCGCGGTCAGGAACACGCCACCCTCGCCACGCGCGATGCGGTGCAGCTCGGGCGTATCGTGCAACCGCAGCCGTTCGGCCGGGTAACGGCGGCCCAGCGCCAGCAGCTTGTCGAGCATGGTGTCGCCGAACAGCGCGAAGTGGCGCAGGCTGTCGCGCCAGCCGGGCATGTGCCCCAGCGCGCCGGTATGCGCCTGCAGGCGCTGCAGGTACTGCATCGAGGCCTCTCGTCCGATGCGGTTGCCCAGCCACTGGACGACCACCACCGGCCAGGTGCACAGGCGGTACGGCCAGCGTCCCAGCCAGCGATGCACCCAGCACAACGCCAGCACCCCGGCAACCGAGGTGCGATCGCCGATCTCCGCCCAGTGCGGGACCTCGCGCGCGGGCTGCATCGCCATCAGGGGCGACCCTGCAGGCGCCGGCGGAGCAGGCGCGGCGCACGGCGCAGCATGCCCGCGAACAGGCGCGCCTGCATGCGGGTGATGCGCACATTGTCGCGCCAGACATCGAAGTGCGAAACGCCGTCGCTGGGATAGGTCACCGGCGTGGCGAGATGGTGAACCGGCACATCGCGCCAGTACAGCCGGACGAGGATCTCGGTGTCGAAGTCCATGCGCCGGCCAATGCGTTCTTCGGCCACGACCTGCCGTACCGCCGGCAACGGATAGACCCGGAAGCCACACATCGAATCGCGCAGGTGCAGCGACAGGGTGTTGATCCAGACCCAGACATGGGCGACGTAACGTCCGTAGAGACGGATCTTCGGCACGGTTTCATCGTAGGCGGGAATGCCGCAGATCACCGCCTCGGGGTGCGCCCGCGACAGCGCCACGAAGCGCCCCAGTTCGCGGGTGTCGTGCTGGCCATCGGCATCGATCTGCAGCGCGTGGGTGTACCCGCGCCGGCTCGCTTCGGCAAACCCGGCCAGCATCGCTCCGCCCTTGCCCTGGTTGCTGTCCAGCCGCAGCAGCGCCACCCCCTGCTGGCGGGACAACGCGCGCAGCGCTTCGGCGCAGGGCCGGTGCGAGCCATCGTCCACCAGCAGGCAGGGCAGCCCGGCGACGCGCACGCCATCGACGACCTTGCCGATCGCATGCTCGTGGTCGTACACGGGAATGACCACCAGCAGGGCGTGGTCGGACGGGTGGGTCAGGTTCTCAATCGGCATCGGCGAACAGTACTTTGCCACTGGCATGAACGCCGTGATCGGAGGTGAACCGGAACGCCAGCGCATGCCGTCCATCATCCCACTGCAGGTGCAGGCGCAACAGGTAACCCGGCCGGGCCACATGCTGGAACTTGAGCGCGTCCAGGCGCAGGAACCGCGGCGGCAGCGCGAAGACCTGGCGTGCCAGGGTGATCGCCCAGTCGACCTGCGCCACGCCGGGCAACACGGCAACATCCGGGAAGTGGCCCTCGAATATGCGCAGGCCCGGCGTCAACAACAGGGTGAGTTCGGCCGAAGCCGGCTCGCGTGACAGCCAGCGCACCGGCGGCAGATCCGGCTCGAAAAGCGCGGTGAGCGCGGCCTGGGTGACCTTGCCCTGCGCGTTGAACGGCAGCGCCGGCACCAGTCGCCAGCGACGTGGACGGGTCACCGCCTCGTGGCTGGCGGCCAGCGTTGCGGCCAGGCGGCGGGTGAGCAGGCGGCGGTCCGCATCATCCGCCTGCAGCACGCCCGGGTCGGTGGGCACCACGACCGCGGCCAGCTGATCGCGAAAGCCCGGCAGTACCAGCACGCGCACGTCCTGCACGGCCGGATCGGCCTGCAGCGCGCGTTCCAGCGCATCCAGCGAGACCCTGCGCTCTTCGATCTTGACGATGCGATCGGCGCGTCCCAGCACCCGGAATCCGCCCTCAGCAGCGGCCTCGGCACGGTCCGCGCTCCGCCACCAGCCGGCATGCTCCAGGTGCGCGGAGGCCACTGCCAGCTGGCCATCGTCGATGCGCCACCGCACGCCGGGCAATGGCTGCCACGGCGGCGGCGCTCCGCCTTCGCTGCGACGCCATGCGATGCCCCCGGTCTCGCTGCTGCCGAAGACTTCAATCGGCGCGCGGCCCAGCACATCGTGCGCCAGCGCGGCGGCATCGGCCGGCAACGGACCGCCGGAAGAGAACACCGCGCGCAGGTTGCGGCGTGCCGGTGCCCAGTCCAGCTGCACCGGCAACCGTTTCAGGTGCGCCGGGGTAGCCACCAGCACGGCCGGCGCCTGGGCCAGCGCGGCCACCAGGTCTTCATGGAAGAACCGGCGTGGATGGATCGTACGGCCGGCTGCCAGCGGCCACAGCACGCGGAACAGCAGGCCATAGATGTGCTGGTGTGACACCGTGCCCTGGACCTGCGCGCCATCGAGCAGCGCGCCGAATGCCTGTTCCAGCGCCTCCACTTCGCGCGCCAGCTGGGCCAGCCGCTTTTCGATGGCTGCCGGCTCGCCGGTGCTGCCGGAGGTGAACACCACCAGCCTGCATGCCTGCTCGTCCAGTTCCACGCCGGCGCCCACGGCCACGTCTGGCGTCGCATCGGCTGGCGCCAGCGGCTGCCACGCCGCATCGACATCACCCGCATAACCGGCTACGTGCGTACGCAGTGATGCCAGCGTGGCCGGCAGGTTGTCGGCGGGCAGGAACACGCGCTTGCCCGCTGCCCACGCACCGAACAGGGCCGCGGCGAAGGCCAGCGCATCGTCGAAATACAGCGCCCAATCCGTTCCCGGCGCGGCGGCAAAGGCGATCCGCCACTGCTCCATCCGGGTCCGCAGCGCCGCATGGTCCAGCCGCTCTCCGTCCAGCATGCCTACCGTGCGGCCTGCCACGGCTGCGCCCGGCAGGCGATGCAGCGCGATCCACTCAGCCATGCCCATGCGCTGCCTTGTGCCGCCGCCGCACCAGCCATTCACCGCTGTACAGCACGCCCATCAACAGATACGCCAGCAGGCCGTTGTACAGCGCCCAGACCGCCTCCGAAGCCCACAGCGCGGTGGCCAGGGCAACACTGCCGTTGAATACGAAGAAACCGCACCACAGCTGGGTCACCCTGCGGGTATAGACGACCGCCGCCGCAGGCAGGCCGGGGTCCTGCGCGCGTGCGATGCGTTCGACCACGGTGGGTGGCCAGCGCAGGCTGGCGCCGAAGGCCACCAGCAGCACCGCATTGACCAGCGCGGGGTACAGTTTCAGCGGCAGGGCCGCGTTGCCCAGCAGCGCAACCGATGCCAGCAGGCCAGTGCCGGCGGCGGCCCAGATCCACAGCCGTTCACGGGTACCCAGCGCACGCAGCAGGGCCATGCCGAACAGCAGCAGAGACAGCCAGCGCGGCTCGAAATGGCCCATCGCCAGGTACATCGCCAGCGGATAGGCCAGCGATACGCCGATCAGCGCCCCCCTGCGGACAGACACCACGCCAGGCCCCTGCGCGCGCGGTCAGGCGGCTGCCTGGCCGGGCAGCAGACCATGCACGACATCGACCACGTCCTGCACGGTGCGCACCGACTTGAACGCATCCGGCTGCAGGTTGCGGCCCAGCAGCGGCTTCAGCTGCACGATCAGGTCCACCGCGTCGATGCTGTCGATGTCCAGATCACCGTGCAGCCGCGCCGTGGGTACCACGAGCGCCGGCTCGATCTCGAAGCTGTCGGTCAGCAGGCGGGCGATGTGGTCGAAAAGTTCGGTCTTGGTCATGGCGATGGCCGTATCAGGCACGGTGGGCGGCGACGAATCCGGCCAGGGCCTGCACGCTGCCGAAATGACGGCGCGTTTCTTCCGAATCGGCGGACAGGCTCACCCCGAACCGCTTCTGCAGGGCCAGGCCAAGCTCCAGCGCATCGATCGAATCCAGGCCGAGGCCTTCGCCAAACAGGGGCGCGGTGGAGTCGATGTCATCGGCGGAAATGTCTTCCAGCGACAGCGAGGAAATGATCAGTTCCTTGATCTCGTGCTCAAGTGCCTGCACGGGTCGGTTCTCCATACGTTTGGAAGTAGCGGCTGAGATGGTCGGTGACGCGTCGTGCGGCCAGGGCATCCCTTCCTGCCATGCCGACTTCGTCGAGAAACGTACCGATCGGAATGTCCTCACCGACCTCCAGCGTGACGTGGAAACGCCGCGGGGGCACACGATACCACTTCTCCCCCTTGCCCAGCGTCGGCGGCACGCAGCGGATGCGTACCGGCGTGATGTCCACACGCCCGCGTACGGCGATGTTCGCCGCGCCGCGCTGCAGCCGCAGCGGCTGGCCCGGCACGCTGCGGGTACCTTCGGGGAAAATGACCAGGCTGCCGCCTTCGCGCAGCGCGGCGATACCCGCCTCCACCAGCGCCGGGCCGCCATCGTTGACCAGGTAGCCGGCCGCCCGCACGGTGCCGCGCATGAACGGATTGCGGGCCACCGCGCCCTTGATGACGCAGTCCGCATTGGGCAGCAGTGCCACCAGCAGCACCACGTCGATCAGGGTCGGATGGTTGGCCAGCACCAGCAGGCCATCGCGCTGCAGGCGCTGCGCACCCTGCACGTCACAGGTCATCACGCCCAGCATGCGCATCAGGGAAACATGGAGCGCGAACAGGCGCTGCACGATCCTCCGCGCCCGCTGCCGTCGCCGCCGCGCATCGCGCACCGCCAGCAGCAGGAACGGCACCAGCAGGGTGCCGAACAGCAGGCCGCCCACGCCGAAGGCGAGGAAACTGAAGCCGGTGGCAACTACCCGCCAGGCCTGGTCCAGGCGGCTTCCGATGCCTTCAGCCGGCACGCTGCCAGCTCCAGCGCTGGCCATCCACGACGCGATCCAGCGTCGCGTCGCCGGCAAGCAGGAAACGATGCAGGTCCAGGGCATGCGGAAGCGCGCCGGGCACATCGTCGGGGCATCCGTCGGCCTGCCAGCGCAGGCGCACGCGCATGCCGTCGGCGTCCGCCGCGGCCACCCGCCAGCACCACGCGTAGTACGCCGCGGGTTCGTCCAGGAAGTCTGCGTAGAGTGCGGGCAACGGCGGATCGTAGGCGACGATGCGCACTTCCGCGGCACCGTCGGCCAGCAGCGCGGCCGCTTCCACGCAGGCCGCTTCGATGGTGGCCCTGCCGGCGGCGAGCGCCAGCTGGTTGCCGCGGTGGCCGCGGATGATGGAGTACAGCGCGCCGATCGCGTTGTGCACGGACAGGCCGAAGGTGGTGGGCGACAGGGCTTCCTCGGCGACCAGCGCACGCAGCAGTTCCATGGAACGATCCACGTCACCGTGGCGGCTGGCGAATACCAGCGGCACATCGCTGTCGGCGCCACCCTCGCCTTCGCACCAGCATGCGGCCTGGATGGCCATCCGCCCCAGCCGCTCGATGCGCCGCCGCTGCATGGCAGGCACCTCGGCCAGGGCCGGCGTATCGTCGCCATGCGGAAGCCACGGGTTGGCTGCCCACTGCTGCCATTCGCTACGGGTGGAAAGCCCGGGCGCCCATGCGGCCCACTCGACGACGGAGAACTCGATCATTGCAGCGTGCGGGACAGCGAAGGCGGCACGGAACCGGAGCAGCGCACGCTACCACGACAGTGGCCGCCGGATGTACCGGTACACGTCCCGCGGCATCCCGGCCGCCGCCAGCGCCTCAATGATGGTAGCCCGCATCGGCCTCCACCTTGCCGCGGAACACCCGGTACGACCACGCCGTATAACCGAGGATCACCGGCAGCAGCACCACCAGCCCGACGAAGGTGAAGCCCTGCGACGATGCCGGCGCGGCGGCGTCCCACAGGGTCATCGTCGGCGGCAGCAGGTAGGGCCACATGCCCAGCACCAGCCCGGCGAAGCCCAGCACGAACAGGCCCATGCTGAGCAGGAAGGGCGGCAGGTCATGGCGCGGGTGCATCGCGCTGCGCCACAGCGCCACCGCGACCACCAGGGTCAGCAGCGGCACCGGCGACAGCCACCAGAAGTTGCCGTCGCTGAACCAGCGATCCATCAGCCGCGAATCCAGGAACGGAAGCCAGCTGCTGACCAGACCCATTGCCACGATCACCGCCACCACCAGCGGCCGGGTCAGCTGGCGCGCAAGCACCTGCACCGGCCCGGTGGTCTTCAGGATCAGCCAGGTACTGCCCAGCAGCGCATAGCCGGCCACCAGCGCCGCGCCGGTGAGCATCGCGAACGGGCTGAACCACCCGAACGGCCCGCCCTGGTAGACGCCGTCCACGATCGGCAGGCCCTGCACCAGCGTCCCCAGGATCACGCCCTGCGCGAACGTGGCCAGCAGCGAGCCGAGTCCGAACGCCACGCTCCACAGTCGCCGCGAACGGTGCGCCTTGAAGCGGAACTCGAAGGCCACGCCGCGGAACACGAGCGCGACCACCAGCAGCAGCACGGGCAGGTACAGCGCCGACAACAGCGCGGCATAGGCCCTGGGGAAGGCCGCCAGCAGGCCCGCACCGCCAAGCACCAGCCAGGTCTCGTTGCCGTCCCAGATCGGCGCGGCGGTGTTCATCATCTGGTCGAGCTGTTCTTCGCCGTGCGAGAACGGCGCAAGAATGCCGATGCCGAGCACGAAACCGTCCAGCAGGACATACATGAGCACGCCAAAGCCGATCACCGCGAACCATGCCACCGGCAGCCAGGTCGTCAGGTCCATGTCAGCGCTCCTCCAGGGGTTCATCGGCGCCCGACAGCGGACGCGCCGGCGTGTGGCTGCCGCCATCGACGGACGGGCCGTCCTCGTGGGGTTTAGGTCCCTGGCGCAGGATCTTCACCAGGTACCAGATGCCCCACCCGAACACGAACGCGTAACCCACCACGTACACGGCCAGCGACACCGCGGTCATCCACGCACTCTGCGGGCCCACCGCATCGGCGGTACGCAGCAGGCCGTAGACCACCCACGGCTGGCGCCCCATCTCGGTGACGAACCAGCCGGCCAGCAGCGCGACGAAGCCAGCCGGCAGCATCCAGTTCCAGCCCCGCAACAGCCAGGGCGAGGTCAACAGCCTCTTCCGCCACAGCGCCCAGGCCGAAAGCCAGGCCAGCACCAGCATCAACGTGCCCAGCCCCACCATGATGCGGAAGGCGAAGAACACCGGCATCACCGGAGGACGGTCACTGGCGGCAACCGAGGTCAGCGGTTCCAGGGTGCCGTCCAGCGAATGGGTCAGGATCACGCTGCCCAGCCGCGGGATCGCCACTTCGAAATCGTTGCGCTCTTCCTGCTGGTTGGGCAGCGCGAACACCACCAGCGGCACGCCCTCGCCCGCCTCGCCCTCATGCCAGTGCCCTTCCATGGCCGCGACCTTCATCGGCTGGTGCTTGAGCGTATTGAGCCCATGCATGTCGCCGACGAAGATCTGCGCCGGCACGGTGAGGGCGGCAAAGACCACGGCGGCGACCAGCATGTGCCGCCCGGCTTCCACGTGCCTGCCGCGACGCAGGTACCAGGCGCCGACGCCGCCGATCACGAAGCAGGTGGTGATGAACGAGCCCAGCGCCATGTGCGTGAGGCGATACGGGAAGGACGGGTTGAACACCACCTGCCACCAGTCGCGCGGCTGCACGATGCCGTTCACCAGCTCATGGCCGGCCGGCGTGTGCAGCCAGCTGTTGGAGGCCAGGATCCAGAAGGTCGAGAACAGGGTTCCCAGTGCGACCATGCAGGTGGACAGGAAATGCAGGCGCGGCGACACACGTCCCCAGCCGAACATCATCACGCCGAGGAAACTGGCTTCCAGGAAGAACGCGGTCAGCACTTCGTAGGTGAGCAGCGGCCCGATCACGGTGCCGGCCATCTCGATCAGGCGCGGCCAGTTGGTGCCGAACTGGAACGCCATGACGATGCCGCTGACCACGCCCATGCCGAAGGACACGGCGAAGATCTTCTGCCAGAAGAAATACAGCTCGCGCCAGACCGGCTTGTGCGTGCGCAGCCAGCGCCATTCCACGAAGGCCAGCCAGCTGGCGGTGCCGATGGTGAACGCCGGGAACAGTACGTGGAAACTGATCACGAAGCCGAACTGGATGCGTGACAACAACAATGCGTCCAAAAGACGCCTCCTGCCGGGCGCGGGTGGAAAACCGCACCATTCTGGGTATGTTTCCGTTAAGCGGGGATGCGACCCGGTGACGCCCTGCTTCACTTTGTCGCAGGAACCGGACCCGCCTGGCGGGCACATCGACATGTCCCCGATGGGTCAGCGCAGGAGATACCAGAGACCGCCCAGGAGCAGCGCAGCGCCGCCCGGCCACGCCCGGCCATCCGCCATGACCTGTGGCCCAGCCCTTGCCGCGGGGGGGCTGCTACCCTTGCCCGGTTTTCCTTTCCTGGTGCCTTCCGCCCATGTCCCGAGTGCTGCCCCTGTCCCTGTTGTTGTCCGCGCTGCTCGCCGCACCTGCCGTGCAGGCCGCGCCGACCCCGATCACCATCGAACAGGCCATGGCCGACCCGGACTGGATCGGGCCGCCGGTGGAGAAGGCCTGGTGGTCCTGGAACAGCCAGCAGGTGGAATACCAGCTCAAGCGCAGCGGCAGCCCGGTGCGCGACACCTTCCGCCAGCCGATCGCCGGCGGCGCGGCGGCCCAGGTCGCCGACGACCAGCGCGGGACGCTGGACGTGGCCAACCCGGTGTACGACCGCGGCCGCACGCGCAGCGCCTTCGTGCGCAACGGCGATGTGTTCGTGCGCGATCTGCGCAGCGGCGCGCTGACCCAGCTCACGCGCGGCAACCAGCGCTCCAGCGGCGTCAACTTCGCCACCGACGGCGGGGTGATCTGGCGCAACGGCCAGGACTGGTTCCACTGGACCGCTGCGACCGGCGTGGCCCAGGTGGCCAGCCTGAAGGCGGAAAAGAATCCCGCCGATGCGCCCAAGCCGGACGTACTGCGCGACCAGCAGCTGCGTACGCTGGAAACGCTGCGCCGCGACCGCGAGCAGCGCGAGGCGCTCAAGGAGCAGGACAAGCGCTGGCGCGAGACCGACCCGACCCGCGCGCCGGGTCCGGTGTTCCTCGGCGCCGACGTGGAAATCGTCGACAGCATGCTGTCGCCCGATCTGGTCCACGTCGTGGTGGTGACCAAGCCAAAGGATTTCGATGAAGGCCGCACCAGCAGGATGCCGCTGTATGTGACCGAATCCGGCTACGAGGAAAGCGAGGATGCGCGCACCCGCGTAGGCCGCAACGATCCCGATCCGCACACCTTCTGGTGGGTGGATGCACGTACCGGCAGCACGGAGAAGATCGCGCTGGACGCGCTGCCGGGCATCGCCACCGATCCGCTGGCCACGCTGCGGAAGAAGGCCGGCAAGGATGCGCTGAAGGGCAACCGCCCGCTGCAGGTGATGAGCGACTTCATGGGCGGTGGCATCCGCTGGAGCGAAGACGGCCAGCAGGCCGCGATCATGCTGCGTGCGATCGACAACAAGGACCGCTGGATCGCCAGCGTGAACGTCGGCGACGGCCGTCTGCAGGCCCGGCACCGCCTGACCGACGACGCGTGGATCAACTGGGGGTTCAACGATTTCGGCTGGATGGCCGACGGCCGCACGCTGTGGCTGCTGTCCGAGGAATCCGGCTTCTCGCACCTGTACACCCAGGCCGGCAGCGGCAGGCCGCAGGCGCTGACCAGCGGGAAGTGGGAAACCTCCGCGCCGGTGCTGTCGGCCGATGGCAAGGGCTTCTATGTCCTGTGCAACCAGCAGGCGCCGCACGATTACGAAGTCTGCGCGGTGGACGTGGCGAGCCGGCAGGTGCGCGAGTTGACCGATCTCAACGGCGTGGAAGACTTCACCCTCTCGCCCGATGGCCAGCAGCTGCTGGTGCGCTATTCCGGCGCCTATCTGCCACCGCAGCTGGCGGTGGTTCCCAGCGCCGGTGGCCAGGCACGCGTGCTCACCGATACCCGCAGCGCTGATTTCAAGGCCCGGCAGTGGATCGAGCCGAAACTGGTGGCGGTGCCGTCCCGGCATGGCGCCGGCGTTGTCTGGGCGAAGTACTACGGACCGGCGGACAAGGAACCGGGCAGGAAGTATCCGATCGTGATGTTCGTGCACGGCGCCGGCTACCTGCAGAACGTCCACCAGCGTTACCCGACGTATTTCCGCGAGCAGATGTTCCACAACCTGCTGGTGCAGCAGGGCTACATCGTGCTGGACATGGATTACCGCGGCAGCGAAGGCTATGGCCGCGACTGGCGCACCGCGATCTACCGCAACATGGGCCACCCGGAGCTGGAAGACTACCAGGATGGCCTGGACTGGCTGGCCACCACGCAGCAGGGCGACCGCGACCGCGCCGGCATCTACGGCGGTTCCTACGGCGGCTTCATGACCTTCATGGCGCTGTTCCGCTCGCCGGGCACGTTCAAGGCCGGTGCGGCGCTGCGTCCGGTGGTGGACTGGCACAACTACAACCATGAGTACACCGCCAACATCCTCAATACGCCGGACATCGACCCGGAGGCGTACCGCGTCTCCTCGCCGATCGAGTACGCACAGGGCCTGCAGGACCACCTGCTGATCGCGCACGGAATGATGGATGACAACGTGTTCTTCCAGGACTCGGTGAACCTGAGCCAGCGCCTGATCGAACTGCACAAGGACAACTGGTCGATCGCACCGTATCCGCTGGAACGCCACGGCTACGTCCGCGCCGATTCCTGGCTGGACCAGTACAAGCGCATCCTCAAGCTGTTCAACGAGCACGTGAAGTGAGCCCGGCCGCGGCGACGATCCAGATCGTGGTCGCGGTCATCGACGACGGCCGTGGCAACGTGCTGCTGGTACGCAAGCACGGCGCCACGGCCTTCATCCAGCCCGGCGGCAAGCCGATGCCGGGCGAGGCGCCATTGCGGGCACTGGCGCGTGAGCTGTACGAGGAACTGGGCGTGCGGCTGGTGCCGGGTTCGGCGGTCGCACTGGGGGAATTCAGCGACCTGGCGGTCAACGAGCCCGGCCACCGCGTGCAGGCGCAGGCATGGTGGGTGCGCGTCCAGGGCACCCCACGCGCGCAGGCGGAGATCGCCGAGCTGGCGTGGGTTCCGCTGCGCGCACCGCACGGCCGGGTGCTGGCGCCGCTGAGCGAAACCCACGTGCTGCCAGCGGCGGCCCTGCTGGGCGCGCGGCCGGCGACACCGGTCCCGGCGATTCCCGCCCATCCCGTGCCGCTGGCGCGGACCGATTTCGTCCGCCCGCTGGCGCTGGCCTCGCTGCTGCTGTGCGCGGCGGTGATCGCCTGGTGCCTGCTGCAGGCGCTGCTGGCCTGGCCACTGGCCGCCAGCCGCCCGTGGCAGTTGCTGGTAGCCGCAGGCACCGAACATGGCTGGCCCGCCAGCCTGCGCTGGATGCTGGCCCATCCGGTCGCCACCAGCGTGCTGATGGGCGCGGCGTGCCTGCCCTCGCTGGCATCGAGCTGGGGGCTGTACTACGGCCATCGCTGGGGCCTGCTGAGTTTCGCCTGGCTGCTGGTGCTGACCGGACTGGGCAACCTCGGCGTGGCCTGGTGGCTGGACAGCGTGATGGCCGGCCTGCTGCTCAAGGTCCAGGCCCCGGAAGCCTTCCATGCACTGCAGGTGCAGCGGATGGCGTTCAGCGCCACGCTGTTCGGCAGCTGCCTGCTGTTGGCCGGGCTGCAGGGCTGGCTGGCCTGGCGGCTGCTGCGGCCGGACATCCAGGCGCGTTTCCCGCCACGCTGACGCTCGTCGCCGGCCAGCCTGCGCCGGGGGCTGCGCTAAAATGCGGCGATGAACGAATTCGACCGTGTGCGCGATTACCTTACCGGCCTGCAGAACCGCATCTGTGCAGCCATCGAGGCCACCGACGGCCAGGCCGGCTTCCGCGAGGATGCGTGGCAGCGCGCCGAAGGCGGCGGTGGCCGCACCCGGGTGTTGCGCGACGGTGCCGTGTTCGAGCAGGCGGGCATCGGCTTCTCCGACGTGGCGGGCAGCCGCCTGCCTCCCTCCGCTTCGGCGAACCGCCCGGAGCTGGCCGGCGCCTCCTGGCGCGCCACCGGCGTATCGCTGGTGTTCCACCCCCGCAACCCGTACGTGCCGACCACCCACGCCAACGTGCGCTTCTTCCAGGCCGAACGCGATGGGCGCACCGTGGCCAGCTGGTTCGGCGGTGGCTTCGACCTGACCCCGTTCTATCCGTTCGACGAGGACGTGCGCCACTGGCATGCGACCGCACGCGACCTGTGCGCGCCGTTCGGCGAGCAGCGCTATCCGGCGCACAAGCGCTGGTGCGACGAGTATTTCTTCCTGCGCCACCGCAATGAAACCCGTGGCGTGGGCGGGCTGTTCTTCGATGACCTGCACGGCGATTTCGAGGCCGATTTCGCTTACCTGCGTGCCGTCGGCGATGGGTTCCTGGAGGCCTACCTGCCGATCGTGGCGCGTCGCAAGGACACGCCGCATGGCGAGCGCGAGCGCGAATTCCAGCTGTACCGGCGCGGCCGCTACGTGGAGTTCAACCTGGTCTACGACCGCGGCACCCTGTTCGGGCTGCAGAGCGGTGGCCGCAGCGAAAGCATCCTGATGAGCCTGCCGCCGCGCGTACGCTGGGAGTATGGCTTCCAGCCGGAACCGGGCAGCGCCGAGGCCCGGCTGGCCGATTACCTGGTGCCGCGCGACTGGGTATGACGGGGCCTGGCTGTAGAGCCGGCCCAGGGTCGGCGGCTTCAGAAATAAAAAGCCCCGCTGACCAGGGGGAGGTCAACGGGGCCGGGGAACGGGCGCTTGGGGAGGAGCCCCCGTTCCGAGATCTGCTCCAGGGGATGGGAGAGATCCACAACAGGCGTTGCGCCTGTTGGAGCCTATGGAAGCACTTCCAACATTGACGAATCGTGAAAGTCGCCCATTTATGATGATCCCGGCACCGTGATATTCATCCTCCGGTCAGGGAAACGACATCATTCGCGCATATCGGGTCATAAACGTCCTCAGTGGGCCTCGTCCCAGTTGCTGCCATGGCCGGTATCGACCACCAGCGGAACCCGCAGCTGGGCCGCCTGCGACATGCGCTGTACGACCTGGCCCCGCAGCTCGTCGATGAATCCGGCATCGCATTCGAATACCAGTTCATCGTGCACCTGCAGGATCATCTTCGCCGGCGCGCCGGAGGCCTGCAGCCACTGGTCCACGTCCACCATCGCGCGTTTGATGATGTCCGCGGCGGTCCCCTGCATCGGTGCGTTGATCGCCGCGCGTTCGGCGCCGGCGCGCAGGCCCTGGTTGCGTGCGTTGATCTCGTTCAGGTACAGGCGGCGGCCGAACAGGGTCTCCACGTAGCCCTGTTCGCGTGCCTGCTGGCGCATCCTTTCCATGAAATCGCGCACGCCCGGATAACGGCTGAAGTACAGCGCGACATAATCCTGCGCCTGGCCGCGGTCGATACCCAGGTTGCGCGCGAGCCCGAACGCGCTCATGCCATACATCAACCCGAAGTTGATCGCCTTGGCAGCGCGGCGCTCGTTGCCGGTCACCTCCTCCAGCGTGCGCCCGAACACCTCGGCGGCGGTGGCGCGATGCACGTCGGCGCCCTGCTCGAACGCCCTGACCAGGCCCGGGTCCTCGGACAGGTGGGCCATGATCCGCAGCTCGATCTGGGAATAATCCGCCGCCAGCAGCAGCCGGCCCTGCGGGGCGATGAAGGCGCGGCGGATGCGGCGCCCGTCATCGGTGCGGATCGGGATGTTCTGCAGGTTCGGGTCCGAGGAGGACAGGCGGCCGGTGGCGGCGCCGGACTGGTGGTAGCTGGTGTGCACGCGGCCGGTGTCCGGATTGACCATCTCCGGCAACTTGTCGGTGTAGGTGCTGCGCAGCTTGGCCAGCCCGCGGTACTCGAGGATCACCCGCGGCAGCTCGTGCTGCCCGGCGATCGCCTCCAGCGCTTCTTCATTGGTGCTCGGCTGGCCCTTCGGGGTCTTCACCAGCGCCGGCAGCTTGAGCTCGTCGAACAGCACCGCCTGCAGCTGCTTGGGCGAATCCATGTTGAAGCTGCGCCCGGCCAGCTCGGTGGCTTTCTGCTGTGCGGCCAGCATGCGCGAGGACAGGTCCTGGCTCTGGCGCCGCAGTTCGTCGAAATCGATCTGCACGCCATTGGCTTCGATGCGCGCCAGCACCGGCACCAGCGGCATCTCGATGCCGCGGTAGACCGCATCCAGGCTGGGTTCGGCCAGCAGCCGGGGCTGCAGCGCGCGATGCAGGCGCAGGGTGACATCGGCATCCTCGGCCGCATAGCGGCCGGCCTCGTCGATCCCGACCTGCGCGAATGAAATCTGCTTCGCGCCCTTGCCGGCCACGTCCTCGAACTTGATCGTGGTGTAGCCCAGGTAACGCTGCGCCAGCGAATCCATGTCGTGGCGGGTCGCGGTGGAGTTCAGCACGAAGCTCTCCAGCATCGTATCGTCGTGGTAGCCACGCAGCTCCACGCCGTGCCGGCGCAGCACGTGCAGATCGTACTTGCCGTGCTGGCCGAGCTTCTTCCTGGCGGGATCCTCCAGCACCGGGCGCAGCGCATCCAGCACCTGCTGCATCGGCAGCTGCGCCGGCGCGCCCGGATAATCATGGCCGAGCGGGATGTAGGCGGCCTTGCCCGGCTCCACCGCCAGGCTGATGCCGACCAGGCGCGCACGCATCGCATCCAGCGCATCGGTTTCGGTATCGAGGCTGACCAGGTCGGCCTGGTGCAGGCGCTTCACCCATGCCTGCAACTGCGCAGGCTCCAGCACCGTTTCGTATTCGCCCGGTGCCGACAGCGCAGGATCCAGTTCGTCCACCGGCAGCGCGCTGCCACCGCCGCGCGCGAAGCCGGCCGCGGTGCCGCGCAGGCTGGTGGTGGCGTCGCCGCCGGCGATTGCCGCACCCGCCGCGCCATCCAGTTCCTTCAGCGCCTGGGTGAAACCATAGCGGGCATACAGTTCGCGCAGCTCATCGACGTTGCGCTCGCGCAGCGGCAGGTCCTGCGGGCCAGCGTCGAGCACGATGTCGGTGCGGATGGTGACCAGCTCGCGGTTCAGCGGCAGGCGCTGCAGCGCCGCGCGCAGGTTCTCGCCGATCTTGCCCTTCATCGTCGGCGCGGCGGCGATCACTCCGTCCAGGTGCTGGTATTCGGCCAGCCACCTGGCGGCGGTCTTCGGCCCGCATTTTTCCACGCCGGGCACGTTGTCCACGCTGTCGCCCATCAATGCCAGCAGGTCGACGATCTGGTCGGCGCGCACGCCGAACTTGTCCATCACCGCCGCGTCCGAATCCATGCGGCTGCCGGTCATGGTGTTGACCAGCTCGATCCCCGGGCGCACCAGCTGGGCGAAGTCCTTGTCGCCGGTGGAGATGGTTACTTCCAGCTCGCGCGACAGGCCCTGCAGCGCCAGCGTTCCGATCACGTCGTCCGCTTCGACGCCTGGAATGCGCAGGATGCTGATCCCCAGTGCCTCGACGATGCGGCACATCGGGTCGACCTGGCTGCGCAGCTCGTCCGGCATCGGCGGGCGGTTGGCCTTGTACTGGTCGTACAGATCGTCGCGGAAGGTCTTCCCGGGAGCATCGACGACGAACGCGACGTACGCCGGGCGCTCCTTCAGCGTGGCGCGCAGCATGTTGACCACGCCGAACAGCGCGCCGGTGGGTTCGCCCTGCGCGTTGGACAGCGGCGGCAGCGCGTGGAACGCGCGGTACAGGTAACTGGACCCGTCGATAAGGACTAATCTGCTCATGCGACGATTCTACGCGCCCGTGCCTGCACAGGCCCGCCACGGGCATCAGGCATAATCAGGACCCCACATGGCAGAGGATTCCCCGCCCATGAAGACCCTGTTGCGCGTCATGCCGGTCCTGCTGGCCGCCCTGTTGGCCGCATGTGCGACATCCGGCGGTGCCGGAATGCCCCCGGTGGATGTCGCCGGCGCCGATATCGCCCAGCGCACCCTGGACAACGGCGACGTGGTGGAGGAATACCGCGTTTCGGGGCAGCTGCGCATGGTCAAGGTGACCCCGGCACGCGGCGCGCCGTACTACCTGTACGACAAGAACGGCGACGGCCGGATGGACAACGACCGCGACGGCATCTCGCCGGTGTACTGGAAACTCTACAGCTGGTGACTTTCGCGGCACCGGCACCGGTGCCGTGCCCCTGCCCGGTCGGATCGAAGGCGGCCGGGCGGAGCGCGTTCCGGCGTTACCGGATGACCAGCACCGGTACCGCGCTGCGCGCCAGCACCTCGGTGGTCTGGCTGCCCAGCAGCACGCGGGTGACCCCGCGACGGCCATGGGAGGTCATCACGATCAGGTCGGCCTTCTGTTCCTCGGCGGTATCGATGATGCCGTCGGCCGCGTAACGATCCAGCACATGCGTGCCGGTGGCGCGCAGACCCTGCGCCTGCGCCCTGGCCAGCGCCGGCTGCAGGATCTTCTGTGCCGCTTCTTCGCGGTCGGCCTTGTATTCGGGGCTGTTCATGTAGCCGACGCTCCAGCCCATCGCGTCGTACATACCCACCGCCCACGGTTCGGACACGGTGACGATGCCGACATCCGCGTCAAGGTCCTGGGCCAGTTCCAGGCCCTTCAGCAATCCTTTCTCCGACAGCTCCGAACCATCGGTGGCAATCAGGATGCGCTTGTACATGGCAGGTCTCCTTGGCTGGCACTGGGGTGGGTACGCCACCATTGCACACCCGGCGTGCACGGCGCGCCTTGAGTACGATCAATGCGGTGCAGCATGGCCGGCGCGGCGATGCGTGGCATGATCGCCCCATGCGCCTGTCCCTGCTGACCTGCCTGTGCCTTGCCCTGCTGCCATGGCCGACAGCGGCCGCCGACGCCATCCTGGTGTTCACCCGTACCGCGGGGTTCCGCCATGACTCCATTCCGGTCGCGGTGGCGACGCTGCGCACGCTGGCGTCCGAACAGGGACTGCGCACGGTGCACAGCGAAGACAGCGCGGTGTTCACCGACGAACGGCTGGCCGGCTTTCGCGCCGTTGTATTCGCCAACACCACCGGCGACGTGCTGGACCCCGCGCAGCAGCGCGCGTTGCAGGCCTATATCGAAGGCGGCGGGGGTTTCCTGGGACTGCACTCGGCAGCGGACACCGAGTACGACTGGCCCTGGTATGGCGAACTGGTCGGCGCCTGGTTCCGTGCCCATCCGCCCGGCCTGCAGCAGGCACGTGTCACCCTGCATGGCGGCGATCTGGAGGGCCGGCAATGGCAGGTCGAGGATGAAATCTACAACTACCGGCGCAATCCACGGCCGTGGGTGCAGGTGCTGGCCAGCATCGATGAATCCCGCTATGAAGGCGGCACGATGGGCGCCGATCACCCGATCGCGTGGTGCCGGCCGATGAACCGCGGGCGCAGCTGGTACACCGGGCTGGGCCACGCTGACGCGGTATTCGACGATGCCCACGTGCGCGCTCTGCTGCGCCGCGGGCTGGCATATGCCAGCGGCACCACGACGCGTTGTTGAACGCGTCCTGACGCCGGGTGTCACGCGGTCCGGGAGATCAGCGATTCAACGGTGCGCCATGCGTGGCCTGCCGCTGCCATCCAGGTACTCGGCCGCACGCGCGGCCGGTGCTCGCGAGGATGCCGCCGCGGCGGGGGCGCGCAGTGCAGCCAGTCGCCTCTCGATCTCACGATCCATCTCTTCGCCGCGCCGATCATTCCTGAGTGCCTGGAGACGTTCGGCGATGCGTGCTGTCCGTGCCTCGCTGACGCGGGCAGTGCGCTCGCGCGCTTCCTGTTCCGCGCGTTCACGGGCCCGCTCCCGCGCCGTCGCGCCCGCTTCCCGATGCGCCCGCAGCGCGGCAACACGCTGCACTTCCAGCGCCACGCCATGCTGCGCCCGGTCCGCCGCAGCACGCGTGGCCATTTGGCTCGCCGCCTGTTCGGCACTGCGGGCAGCCTGCCGCTGCGCGGCGATCCGTGCTTCCGCCGCCACCTGGGCCGTCGCGCGTTCGTGCGCCTCGGCCCTGGCGCGATCCTGCACACGCGTGCCAACCGTTTCCTCCAGGCTGTGCGTGCCAGTCCTGGCCACGGACCTCACCATCGCGTCGACACCGGCAATGATTCCGTCCGCGCACCCCGCCAGCAGGGTGCGCCGTGCGTCGAGCGACATGTCGGCCTGCGCCAGGACGGCCTCCTGGTAGCGCCGTTCACCCTCCACGATCAGCGTTTCAGCATCCTCACGACGTTGCGTTCGCACGCTTTCTTCATAACCGGCGCAGGCCTCACGCTGCTGTTCCTTGATCAGATCCGGCGGCACGGCCATGCCGGAAAGCCCGGGGTGCTTGCCGACCGCCTCCTTCCACGCACGTTGCACCGCCTGCTCGGCCGTCGCGCTGATCGAGCGCATTTCGTCCCCGGTGACCAACCGCATCCGCGAGAACACGTCCTCCCGCAGGAGGGGCAGTTCCAGCTGCACAAGCTTTACCGGAGCGTATGCCTCGGATATCTGCCCGGCGAGCGGTTGCAGCGCCATCCGCTGTTGTTCGGCAAGGTGCGCCGGCTCGACAATCGTGCCTGCATCCCGCGGCAACGCATTGCGCAGTTTCCACCTGAGCAACGCACGCGTCGATTTGAGCTGCTGGATATCCTCGTTGCTCGGCCATAACGCCGAGGCCTTCAGCCTTTCCTTCCATGCGTTTGATGCCTCGGATGCGAGCAGCGCCGAATAGTAGTTCGGGCTGCCCGACTCCTTTGCCGCCAGCAGTGCACCGCGTAGCGCCGGTGCCTGCACGCCGGCCGGCACCTCGATCAGCGTATCGAGCAGGCGGATGAAAGCCATGCCCAGTTCCGGATGCCGATGGGAGTGGTGGCCTACGTTGGGCGGATAGACGCCTTCAGCCGTCGGCGTCAACAGCAACGTGGCCGCTTCCGCCGCGCTGACCTTGCCTTCCTGTACCAGCCGGCTCAGCAGGGTCAGCCAGGCCTGGTTGGCCCGGAACGCCTCCATTCCATGCGGCTGCGTCCGAGTACCCAGTTCAAGCGAAAGCAAGAGCTGGCCATACACCGCGGGCGACATCAGATCTTCGATGGCATTGCGCTCGGCCTCGGCATCACCCGCCTGCAGCGCCTGCTGAAGGCGTCGCGTGCAGTCGTGAAAGCTCTGCAGGCAGCGGATCTCGCGCCGCAGGCCGTTGATCGCCGCGGCGCGGCCGGGAAGCGTGGCCCGGGCCAGCGAATCATGGCGCGACTGGACGGCGCGGGCATGTCCTTCGGGGCTGCCATCCGGCCCCAACGCAGCCTGGAAGCCCTCGATCACCTGCTCGCGGACGGCAACGGCACGCGCCGGGTCCTGCTCGATCCACGCGGCGATCTGCGCCGGATCATAACGCTGCAGCATGGCATCCCGCCGTGCGCAGAGCTGGCGCGTGAGCATGCCGGCATCCGGCCATTCCGCGGCCGTGACGCCATCTGGACACGTCCAGTAGCGGTCGACCACCGACGCGATGGACGCCTCCGGGAGCAGCGCGAGGCGATAGCCCATCTCGGCCAGGGCCGCAGCGATGGCGGGGTCGACCGCCGCTGGCGGCCGCATCATTTCCGCGATGGATTCGGACTGGAATCCATAGGGCCATTGGAGCGTGTCATGCAGCAGGCCTGGATCGCCGTGCATGGCATCGAAGGCGTCACCGTTTTCAACGTACTTTTCCGGAATGGCAGACAGCGAGCGTGGACGCTGCAGGATGGCGATGTCGCGGCTGGCGGACTTGGGCAGCATCGCGTTGGGAGAACGCAGGCTGCGGAATCCCAGCGGTCCGCACGAACCGAAATCCACCGTCATTCCAACCGGTTGACCATCACGCACGGTGTAGCCGAAATTCTCCATCCTGTAGTTGAGATGGTCCCAGTTGGCGAGCCAACGCGAAGCCACGAAATGGCGGAGCTGGTCAGCGCGGACGTCGACCGGCAGCATGCGGTTCATCGCTTCGAGCGCTTCAAAGCGCGCCCGATCCCGGGCCGCGTGTTCGGCTACCAGGTCCGGTCGGCCCAGTTGCCAGAAGTGTTCGACGCCCGCGCGCTGCAGGATCTCTTCGCAGGCGGCAACAGCCGTGCCATGTCGTGCTCTCTGCTCTGCATACGCGATTCGCCGCCCTTCATCTCCGCTCGACGCGAGCGTTGCCGCGTCGTCGGATGCCAGGAAGGTCCCCAGGTCCTGGAACGCATCTTCGTAACGGGAAGCCACCTGCCAGGCGCCCGGCGGGAACGTCGCTATCTCTTCGTCGGCAAGCGCCGTGTCTGGTGCGGCCAGCCCGGTCAACCGGAATACCTTGGCCATCGTCACTTCCATGGCGCTGGCCCAGCTGGTTCCTGGCGATTTCAACCGCCAACTTCCGGTCCCGGTGTCGATCCGCACTGCCGCATTGCTGCCGCCGTGTACGACCCGCGCCGGCCCTTCCGGGAGCATGAGCATCGGCGGTCGCCCTGCTGCGTCGGCCATGAGGGCATCGAAGTTACGGAGTCCACGCAGTGGTGGCGTCACGGGGAGCGCGATGTGCGCCGGCCCAGGCACTGGCGCGCGCGGTGTCGGCGATGGAGATACGCGGGCAGGAAGCATGTTGGATCTCTGTCGAAGTCAGACGATCCAACATAAGGATTTACTGCAATACGGCTTTCATAGATAAATCCAACCAATCACGTCCCGTATCCAGATCAGATATATCGTCCAGCCAGACCTCAGATCACCGTCAGGTTCGCATACGCCATCACCAGCCACTTGCTGCCGGCATCGGCGAACTCCACCTGCACGCGCGCATGCGCGCCGCTGCCCTCGTAATCGGTGACCATGCCTTCGCCGAACTTCGGGTGGGTGACCAGGGCGCCCAGTTTGAGCGGCGGCGCCTCCAGCGCGGCATGTCCGGCCATGCGGTTGGCGCCCAGCGAAGCCGGCCGCGACACCTGCACCTTCGGCCGCACCTCGTTGAGCAGTTCGCGCGGGATCTCGCGCAGGAAGCGCGACGGCACACCGTAGTTGTCCTGGCCATGGATGCGCCGAGATTCGGCGTAGCACAGCACCAGCTTCTGCCGGGCGCGGGTGATGCCGACATAGGCCAGCCGCCGCTCCTCTTCCAGCCGGCCGCTTTCTTCCAGCGAACGGCTGCTGGGGAACAAGCCGTCTTCCAGGCCGGCCAGGAACACCAGCGGAAACTCCAGGCCCTTGGCCGAATGCAGGGTCATCAACTGCACCCCCTCTTCGCCCGCCTGGGCCTGGCCTTCGCCGGCTTCCAGCGCGGCGTAGGCGAGGAAGGCGACCAGCTCGTCCATGTCCTCCACTTCCTCGATGTCGTCAGGGCGGCGCACGAAGCGCGAGGCCACCGACACCAGTTCGTCGAGATTGTCGGTACGCGATTCCGAATCCAGCGCGTTGCGGCTTTCCTTGCTCCAGTGTTCGCGCAGCAGCGACCGCGCCAGTACATGGTCGATGCGCTCGGCGAGCGTCATGTGCAGGGTCTGCGCCTGCAGCTCGTTGATGAGTACCAGGAAGCCGGCAAGTGCGTTGCGCGCCCGCGCGGCCAGCGCAGTACCCTGGGTTACCAGCATGGTGGCCTCCCATAGCGAGATACCCTGCGCACGCGCTTCCCGGCGCACCTCGTCCAGGGTGCGGTCGCCGATGCCACGCGTGGGCGTATTCACTGCGCGCTCGAACGCCGCGTCGTCGTTGCGGTTGGACAGCAGGCGCAGGTAGGCCAGTGCGTCCTTGATTTCCGCGCGTTCGAAGAAGCGCATGCCTCCGTATACGCGATACGGCACCTGCTCGCTCAACAGCACTTCTTCCAGCGCGCGCGACTGCGCATTGCTGCGGTAAAGCACCGCCACTTCAGCATGGCTGCCGCCATCGCGCACCCACTGCCGCGCGCGTTCGACGATGTAACGTGCCTCGTCCATCTCGTTGTAGGCCGCATACAGATCGATGGGCTCGCCATCGCCGCTGTCGGTCCACAGTTCCTTCCCGATGCGGTCCGGATTGTGGGCGATGACCGCATTGGCCGCGCCGAGGATGTTGGCGGTGGAACGGTAGTTCTGCTCCAGGCGGATGGTCTGCGCGCCGGGAAAATCGCGCAGGAAGCCCTGCACGTTCTCGACCTTGGCGCCGCGCCAGCCGTAGATGGCCTGGTCATCGTCGCCGACCACGAACACGTGGCCCGAATCGCCGGCCAGCACGCGGACGAAGGCGTACTGGATGGCGTTGGTATCCTGGAATTCGTCGACCAGGATTTCGCGGAAACGCGCGCGATAATGCGCCAGCAGTGCCGGGTTGTCGCGCAGCAGTTCATGCGCGCGCAGCAGCAGTTCGGCGAAATCGACCAGCCCTGCACGATCGCAGCGCGCCTGGTACTCGATGTAGGCCTGGCGCATGGTATCCAGCCAGGCGTCGTGCGGCTCGGGCTGGATGTGCTGCGGGCGCCGGCCCTCGTCCTTCTGTTCGTTGATCCACCAGGCGATCTGCTTGGGCGGATACTTGCCGTCGTCCAGTTCCAGCGCCTGTACCACGCGCTTGATCATGCGCAGCTGGTCGTCCGAATCCATCACCTGGAAGCCTTCGGGCAGCTTCGCGTCCTGCCAGTGCAGGCGCAGCAGGCGGTTGGCCAGGCCATGGAAGGTGCCGATCCAGGCACCGCGGCTGCCGTTGGGCAGCTGTGCATCGATGCGATGGCGCATCTCGCCGGCGGCCTTGTTGGTGAAGGTCACCGCGAAGATGCCATGCGTCGGCACGCCGAACACTTCGTGCAGCCAGGCAATGCGGTGGGTCAGTACGCGGGTCTTGCCGGAACCGGCACCGGCCAGCACCAGATGGTGGCCTGGCGGGGCGGACACGGCATCGCGCTGGGCCGGGTTCAGGCCATCGAGCAGGTGGGAAACATCCATCCCACCATTTTACGACATCGCCGCGTGCCGCTCCTGCACCGCCCGGCGTGCGGCATCCTCGGCCTGCTGGCGCAGTTCAGGCACCGCGATGCTTTCCCACAGCGTGCCGATGCGCAGGCTGCCCAGCACCGCGATGTCGGCATGCGCGGCGCCTTCGGCATCCTGCAGGCGGTCGCCATCGGCCTCGCTGGCCAGGCCCAGCCCATGCGGCCCCGGCGCGGCCAGGCCTTCGGCCAGCAGCTGCCGCAGCAACGGATTGCGCAGGCGATCGCTGCGGGTTTCCACGCCGGTGGCGTTGACCAGCGCGGCGAGCGGCCAGTGTCCAGAGTTGCCATGGACCAACGCGGACAGCTTCAGCCCATCGCCGTCCTCGACCACGCCCTGCAGGCGGGCCCGATGCAGCTGCAGCCTGCCCTTGGCGATGGCCGCCTGCAGCTGCGCATGCACGCCGGCGTCGATGCGATGCCGGTGCACGTCCCAGTGGCGCACCACGTGGCGCAGGAAGCGTCGCTGGTCGTCCAGGTCCAGGCTCTGCCACAACGCCTTGCCCAGCGGCCGGATACGTTCCATCACGCTCTGCCATGGCACACCGTGGGCCTGCGCATCGCGCACATGCGCACGCAGGGTCCGCATGCGCGCGCGCAGCGGCATCGACAACAGCGGCTGCGGATCGAAATCGGCGGCGGCGCCATGTGCATGCGGCAACGGCATCAGTCCATGGCGCGAGAACACGTGGATGACGCCACGCTGCCCGGCCGCGAACAAGGCCAGCACGCTGTCCACCATGCTCAGCCCCGAGCCGATGATGCCCAGCGCGTGATTGCCGGCCAGCAGGCGCACGCCATCGTAGTCCCATGCCTCGGCGATGCGCTCCGCCGTCAAGGCGTCCGCGCCGGGCAACGGCATCGGCCGCACGTTGTTGCCGCAGGCCAGCACCACCTGCCCGGCCGCCACCCGGGTGCCGTCCTGCAGTTCCAGGCTGGCAACCCCCTGGGCGTCGCGGCGCAGTGCCAGCACCGCCTGCCGCACCACGCGCAGGCACGCATCGCTGGCCTCGACGGCTTCGGCCAGCCGCTGGCGCAGGTAGCCCGCGTAGTGGCAGCGCGATACGAAACGCTGCGACAGCGATGCGGCATCATCCTGTGGACAGGCGTTGCGTTGCTGCAGGTAATCGACGAAATCGGACGGCTGGTCCGGCAGTGCGCTCATGCGCCCGGCCGGCACGTTGAGCAGGTGTTCCGGCAGCGGCGTGGCGTAGGCGATGCCTTCGCCCAGCGTGGAGGCCGGTTCGAACAGGCTGATCCGCAGGGGGCCGGATGCGTGGCGCAGGGCCCGGAGCGCGGCCATGGTGCCGGCCGCGCCGCCGCCGATGATCGCCAGATCGAGGCCTTTCGGAGTCGCTGCTTCGTTCATGCGCCCGATTGTAGGCGATGACCGGGCCGATGCCTTTACATCAGCGCATCGGCCAGCCGCGCGATGCCTTCCCGGCTGCGCCGCCACGACGCGCGCCGGCGCCATTGCGCCAGCTCCAGCACCCGCGCATGGCGCAGGTAATCCCGTTCGATGTCCCGCAACTGGCCGACGATCCGCGGGTCGTAGCAGAACAGGCCGATCTCGGCGTTCAGCGCGAACGAGCGGATGTCCAGGTTGATCGAACCGACCAGGGCGATGTCCTCATCGACGCTGAGATGCTTGGCATGCAGGAAATGCGGCTCATACAGGGCGATGCGCACGCCGCAGCGCAGCAGTTCATCGTAGTAGGCCTCCTGCGCCCACGCGGTGAGCGGCTGGTTGTTGCTGGCCGAAAGGATCAGCTGCACGTCCACCCCGGACAGCGCGGCGATGCGCAGGGCGCTGAGGGTGGCCTCGTCCGGTACGAAGTACGGCGTGACCAGCACGATGCGCCGGCGTGCCAGGTGGATCAGGGCATTGACCGCGTCGCGTGCGTTGCTGAAGGGATAGGCCGGTCCGCTCGGCAGCAGCTGGGTGGCGATGTCCTCGCCGCATACCGGCACCTCGGCCAGTACATCCAGGCGCTGGCCGGTTTCCATGTACCAGTCGCTGGCGAATACCGCCTCCAGATGCGCCACCGCCGGGCCGCGCACGCGCGCCACCAGCTCGCGGTTGGGGTGGCCGGGCACGAACCCGGCAGCGGCCAGATTCTGCGAACCGATGTAGCCGACCTTGTTGTCGATCACCGCGATCTTGCGATGGTTGCGCAGGTCCATGCGCCCGCTGCGACGCCAGCGCAGGCCACCGGGCAGCATCGCGCGCACGTCGATCCCGCGCACCTCCAGCCGCGCGCGGTAGGCGCGCAGGCCGCGCTTGGCACCCACCGCATCCAGCAGCACGCGGCAGTGCACGCCACGCGCGGCGGCGCGCTGCAGGGCATCGACGATGGCCTCGCCGACCGCATCGTCGAACATCAGGTAATACAGCAGGTGGACGCGTTCCTCGGCCTGGTCGATATCGGCGATCAGTACGTCCAGCGACTCGGCGTAGTCGGCCAGCAGGTCCACCGCATTGCCATGCACGGGCATGAAATCGCCGGTCCGTTCGACCAGCGGCACCATCTCGGCGGTAGCGGTGTCCGCATCGGGTCGCCAGCGCAGTGCATGCTGCAGCGCCTGTTCTTCGCGGATCACCTGCGAGGCCTCGGCCTGCCTGCGCAACCGCTCGCGCGAGAGCCACGGATGACCGAACAGCAGGTACAGCGGCAGGCCCAGCAGTGGCACGAAGCCAACCAGCAACAGCCAGCTGCGTGCGGCGCCGGGCGTGGTGCGGCTGGGAATCCAGAACAGTGCGGCCAGCCGGATCAACCAGTCCAGCAGCAGCAACCATGAACCCAGCAGCCACTCGAACAACATCGCGTCGCTCGTCATGAGAGGACCTCATTCTGCCACGGGGTGGCCCGTGCCCACGGCAATACCGGGCCATGTCCGGCAACCGCACAAAAAAAAGACCCGCCTCGCGGCGGGTCTCTTCATCGGGACGATCAGCCATCCTGCCGGATTACTTGATCTTGCCTTCCTTGTACGGGACGTGCTTGCGCACGACCGGATCGTACTTCAGGAATTCCATCTTCCCGGGGGTGTTCTTCTTGTTCTTGTCCGTCGTGTAGAAGTGGCCGGTGCCGGCCGTGGAAATCAGACGGATCTTGTCGCGCTTGCCTGCCATGATCGTTTACTCCTCAGACCTTTTCGCCGCGCGCACGCAGCTCAGCCAGAACGGAGTCGATACCGTTCTTGTCGATGGTGCGCAG